>Ga0265316_10000913_pt1 | contig 32123 bp, 28 predicted proteins | sample 4522metaG_FD_202092 | JGI IMG/M metagenome (GOLD analysis project Ga0265316, IMG submission 202092) | Rhizosphere microbial communities from Carex aquatilis grown in University of Washington, Seatle, WA, United States - 4-5-22 metaG | ecosystem: Host-associated > Plants > Roots > Rhizosphere >...
GCAGCAGCCCAGACGGGGCCGCGACTGGATCGCGCCGCCGGCTCCCAGCCAACGGTCGGCCACTCGGAAGCCGGCCGGCCATCCGGGAAGCAGCAGCCAAACGGGGCCGCGACTGGATCGCGCCGCCGGGCTCATCTTGGGAACAAGCGTTCTTTTGAATGCCTATGCCGGTTTGCGCCCGGGCGGACCGCCGGTGACGCTCCGCCCAAAATGGTCCGAGCAACTCGTGCAACCCGTTTGTTTGCAGCAAAGGGACCCGTGCCCCGCTCGTTTTGGGCGGACCAGCCGGCAAAAGCCCGGCTCTGGCGCCAAGCGGGAGGGTGTGAACCGGCCCAGCCTCGGCACGGGTAGATTCGGATTTGTTACTATGATGTTGGCCCATAAAATAATCTCTCCGCCGCAATCGGCTCCGGATTGGTAGCGGAGGTTCCGCGTATGTCACCATATTTGCCCCTGGCGCTGCTGGCTTCCCATTCCGGCCTGGCCCGCTGGTCCAGGATGTTTGCCGAAACCCCCTTCGCCGGCATCCATCAACTGGCCTGGTTCGATTGGGCAATGTTGATTCCGTACTTCACCGTCCTGGTGATTCTCTCCATGTACGGAATCCACCGCTACGAAATCATCCACACCTACTTCAAGCACCGCAAGAAGGCCACCGTGGAACCGTCCGCGCGCGTCTTCGAGCAGCTCCCGCCCGTGACCATCCAGCTTCCTCTCTTTAACGAGCGGTATGTGGTGGAGCGCCTGATCGAGGAAGTGCTGAAGGTGGAGTATCCCAGGCATCTGCTGCAGATCCAGGTGCTGGACGATTCCACCGACGAAACCGCTCCCTTCGCCGGCGCGCTGGTGGAACGCTACCGCAACATCGGCTACCCCATCGAGTACCACCATCGCGCCAATCGGCACGGGTACAAAGCCGGCGCGCTGCAGGAAGGGCTGGAGACCGCGACCGGCGAACTGGTGGCCGTGTTCGACGCCGACTTCTGTCCGCCGCCCGACTTCCTGATGCGCACCGTCCACCACTTCGCCGACCCCAAAGTGGGTGTGGTGCAGACCCGCTGGAGCTACCTCAACCGCGACTACAACTTCCTCACCGAAGTGGAAGCCATGCTGCTGGACGGCCATTTCATCCTGGAGCACGGCGCGCGGTCGACCGCCGGCTACTTCTTCAATTTCAACGGCACCGCCGGCATCCTGCGCAAGACCATGATCGCCGACGCCGGCGGCTGGCAGCACGATACCCTGACCGAGGATTCCGACCTCAGCTACCGCGCGCAGCTCAAGGGCTGGCGGTTCGTCTATCTGCCGGGGCTGGACTGCCCGTCGGAGTTGCCGGTGGAGATCTACGGTTTCCAGGTGCAGCAATCGCGCTGGGCCAAAGGACTGACGCAGGTTGCCAAGAAGCTGCTGCCGGCGATCTTCAGAGCCGACATCCCCAAGCGCGTGAAGCTGGAGGCGTTTCTGCACCTCACTCCCAACATTTCCTACCCTCTCATGATCGTGGTTTCGGCGCTCATGCTGCCGGTGATGATCGTGCGGTTCTACATGGGGGTGTGGGAGATGGCGCTGATCGACCTGCCGCTGATCGTGGCGTCGTTCTGGTCCATCTCGGCGTTCTACGTGATCGCGCAGCGGGAGCTCCACCCCGGCAGTTGGCGCCGTTCCGTCATGATGCTGCCCATGCTGATGGCGGTGGGCGTGGGCCTGACCATCATCAACACGCGCGCGGTTCTGGAGGCGCTCTTCGGCGTCCAGACTGCCTTTGCGCGCACCGCCAAGTTCGCCATTGGCGATCGTCCCATGAACCTGGAAGTGAAGAAGTACCGGGGCCGAAGCGGCTGGCTGCCTTACGCGGAGGTTGCCGTCGGTACCTATTTCCTGGGGATGATCGGCTTCGCCATCGACACTTACAACTATTTCTCCATCCCCTTCCTGGCGCTCTTCGTATTCGGTTACTACTGGGCCGGCTTCGGCACAATCTACCAGGAGTATCAGGGCCGCCTGCGCTGGCTGAAACAGCAGAAACTGGTCGCAGCGCGGACGGCGTAGACGACAGCCCGTTAGCGCAGGACGATGGGCACATCGCGAGACGGATCGTGTTTCATTCGTTCAGCCTGTCGAGAGGGAATGGTGGCTCGTCCTGGCATCCTGTGTCGCCTGGCTATCCCGGTTGCGCTTCGACGCGCCTCAGCAACGGCTCCCGAGGCTGGCTGCCGCGTTGATCGCGAACGGATGATCTGCGCGGATTACCACGCCGTGTATCGGGGCGAGGGAGAGGATCTATGGCGCATCGGCGATCGCGGCGCGCTTGATGTGGACGATTTTCGCGTCGTGTTCCTGCTACAGCGAGGAAGCTTCTACGCGCTGGGTGTCGCCTGGGCTGGGGAAGAGGGCCTGAATCTCTCCGTCTTTGTTTCGAACGACGACGACCACTTTGACAGAGTGATCGCTGATTACTGGTATCGGGAGCCGGTCTGAACGGCCCTTGGTGGTCAATTGTGGCTGCAAAACGTTATCGGAAAGTGGGCCCGGTCTGGCCTGGCAGTCGTTGCGCAAAGGACCCTTTGTGAGACACCTCAGAGACTTGGCGGCCCGGGTGGACGAGAAGCGCCCGTCCCTGATGAGCGGCGGATTAGCCGGTAGTTCCTCCCAGATGCCGCCGCGATTCCTTACCCCCGCTCCGCTCGCGCCCCCGCCCACAGCACCGCCGCCAACACCATCGCCATCGCCGGGACCACGTACATCGCCTGGTGTAACCCCGCGGCCTTGGCTGCCTCGCCGATGGCTGCCGCGCCCGCCGCTTGCCTTGCGAAACGGTCGCTCAGCATGCCCGTCAGCAGCGGACCGAACGCCGCCCCGCCCAGGTAAGTCACCAACAGGTATCCCGCCATGGCCGTGCCGCGCAATCCCGGCTCGACAATGTCGTTGATGGCGGCGTACACCAAGCCGTAATACATCTGCAGCAGTCCGTACGCCGGCATGATTAGGGCCAGCGCCGCGGCCGTTCGGCCCGCCGGCAGCCCGATGGCCGCGAACGCCAGCGGCGCAGCCAATAGCGAGGCTCCCGCCGCCAGCAACAGCCGTCCGTTGCTCCAGCGGGCAATGATGCGGTCGCCCCAGATGCCCGCCGCCACCGCTCCCAGCACGCCCGCCGCCCCGCAGCCGATGCCGGTCGCGAGGCCCGCTTGCCCTACCGATAACCCGTGGTAGCGCTTCAGAAACGCCGGCAGGAACGCCGAGAAGCTGTAGAGCGCAAAATTGGCGATGGCGCCCGAAGCCGCAATCCACCAGAGCGCCGGAATGCGCAGCAACCCGAGCGGTGCGGGGCCATGCCCGCCGCCACGCGCCACTGCCCGTTCCGGCTCCCGCAGCCAGAGCAGCGCGGGCACCAGTAACGCCGCCGGCGCGGCTGCCAGTGCGAGCGCCACACGCCAGCCCCAGGCCTGCGCCGCCGGTCCGGTGGCCGCCGAGCTCAGCATCACTCCCACCGGCACCGCCATCATGAAGCCGGCCATGGCGCGGGCGCGGCGCGTGGCCGGGACCAGGTCGCCAATCCAACTGTTGGCCGCCGGCGCGCATACCGCCTCCCCGATCCCCACGCCCAATCGCGTCACAGCCAGCAGCGCATAGCTGGCCGCCAGGGCTCCCAGCGCAGTCAAGCCGGCCCACACGGTCACTCCCAGGGCCAGCAGTTTGCGGCGGCTGCGCGCGTCCGCCAGGCGGCCCAGCGGCAAACCCGCCACGGCATAGAGCACGATGAAAACCGTGCTCAGCCCGCCCAGTTGCGCGTCCGAAAGGTGGAACTCGCGGCGCAATGGCTCCGCCACGGCGCCCAGCGCCTGCCGATCGTAATAGTTGAGAACGTTGACAAAAAAGAGAACGGCCAGCGAGGGCCCGGCGGCTTTGGGTCTCACTGGCCGTTATGCTACCACAGCTACATTTCGGCTTCGTCCGGCTCTGCGCGATGCCTCTCTATTTTCCGGGCCTTGTCCGAATTCGCATCGGAATCGTCGCTTGGCGCGGTTCCTTCCTTGCGCACCGAAATGGTGCCGCGGCTGGAAACAATGTGCAGCAGGGGGCCGTTGCCCACTTTGCCTTTCAGCGTGGCGGAGCGGCCGTCCGATTCCTGCCGGATCTGCGACCCGAAATCGTTCACCGCCTCGCCCCGCTCAGCCGTGGCGTCCAGTTGAAACGCCGCCTTCTCCGGCAGCACCAGGTCGATGCGGCCCGCGCCCGTGCGCGCTTCGATGGAAGGGAGCGGCAGGCGGCCGGGATGCAGTTCCAAGTCTCCGCGCGCGTTCTCCAGTTCCAGCGACTGGGTGAATTGTTCGATGCGAATATCGCGCGAGCTGCCCACCAGCCGTATAGGCCCCACCAGGTTGGTGCCGTTGAACTCGCCCAGGTCCATGTTGATGCGGCCGGGTACGGCTGCGACATTCAGCTCGGTATTGCGGGCGCCTTCGAACTGCAACGGCTTGGCCAGGTTCTTGAAGTCGAGCGTGCCGTTGAAGGGGCCGTTGATAGTCACCTGCCCGGCGATGTTCTCCAGTTCCACGTCGGAGCCGCGGCTGCCTTGTACCTCCAGCTTTGCTCCTTTCATATCCACCGCGCGGATCAGGTCGCTGCGGTCGATCTCCAGCCGCACGTTGCCGCCCACGCGCGCCAGGCGCACGTCGCCGCGGCCGGAGGCCAGCTCCAGATCGCCCGCCACGTCGGAGATCTCATAGTCGCCGCTCGTGCCGCGTGCTTCCACGGAGGCCGTCCGCGGCACGGTTACTTCCAGGTCGTCGGAAATCTGCTGGTTGTCGAACGCGCGAGACTGGTTGGTGCGGATCAGCAGCCGGTCGCCTTCCGGCACAATCTCGACGGGGGTGTTCCCGTTGGTGCGGTCGGCGTCGTTGCGGGAATACGCGCGCACGGTCTTCTGGCCGGTGACGGTGATCTCTTTCACGTCGGCGCCGGTCATCTTGATGTTGCCGCGCGGGTTTTCGAATACGATCCGCGTGGCGCTGCCCGCGGGTGCGCTGGCGGATACCGGGTAATCGTATTGCGTGCCCCCCCAAATCAGACGACCGGTATTGAAGTGGATCCCGTTTTGGTGCGCGGCCCAGATTCCCGAGCCCGCCATGCAAATCAGGATCACCAGCACGATTTCCCCGCCGGTAAAGCCGCCGTACCGCGTGTCGCGCCAGAAGGCAATTTCCACCAGGCGCAAGAGGCCCCAGCCGATCAGCAGAAACGGCCAGTATTGCGCCAGCAAATCGAACACCGGCGTTTCCGGATGCAGGTTTCTCCACAGGAACAGGCCGCCGATAACTAAGAGCAGCAGCGGCCCAGTCAGCGACCGGTGTCTCATAGCGAGCCTCCTTCGGAAGAGGAAGGCGTGGACTCGGCGGAGCCGGCGCGCGGCGGCGCGCTGGTCCCGAAGCCGCCCTTGGCCGTTCCCGCGGGGGGATTGGCGTCACTGGCCGGCGGTTGGGCATAGGGGCTCTGGGCGTAGCCCCGGGGGTTCTGGGCTGTGCCGCTCTGAGCAAAGCCCGTAGGCGGATAGTTGCGCGGAGGCGAAGCCGGCGCCGGCGGCGCTACGCCGCGCTGCATCAGGGTCAGCAACCCGAACACGATCAGCAGCACCGGCCACGTCTGGTCGAAACCGAACCGGGTGAAATTATGCACGACGAACAGCACGCCCACCGTGATCACGGTGATGGGCCAGCGGATGGCGCGGATCACCGAGTAGCTGTTATTGCCGTTCATGGCGGTGCTCCTTTTCCCCGGAACTGTGGAGGAAGCGTCCGGCCAGCAAATACACGCCCGCGGCAATCAGCAGAACCGGCCAGTACTGAGCCACCCTGTCGAAATCCAGCAGGTCCAGCGTGTGCAGCAGCAGCAGGGCGCCCAGAGCGACGAGTACAATTCCCGCCACCGGGATGTGTTCGCGTCCGCCGGTCAGGTTGAGAATGCTCGAGTACTCGTCCACCGGCTCGCCGGCCCGGCGTTTGCGGGCCGTGTGATAGGCTTCAAACGCCATATAAGCCCACCAGGCGGCCACCAACACGCCGAAGAGCGGCTCCATGCCGCGCACCGCGTTGGAGGTCGCAATGCTCATCAGGATGCCCCAGCTCACCGCGTGTACGATCCCCTTGGCATACTGCCCATTGTAGATAGCGCCCACTCCCGGGATCAGTCCCAGGAAAAACGCCAGGCCGGGTGAGGCGTTCGAGTAGGCATAGCTGCCGGGGGCAGCGTAAGAAGCAGAGCTGCCGGGGGCAGCGTAAGAAGCAGAGCTGCCGGGGGCGGCGTAGGAAGCGGCGCTGCCCGCTGGCGGCATGGCAAAGGCGGGCGGAGGTCCCATGGGCCCCGGATTCGCGGCCGGCGGCGGCGATGCCGCGGCCGGCGTGGGTACGTGGTCAGCGCAATAGACTGTTCCGAAAGCGTCGCGGCGGCACTGGTCGCAGACCGGTTTGCCGCACGTACGGCAATATGCCGTAGCTAAAACATCTGCATGATTCTGGCAGTTCATATTTGTCCCCTAGTTCCTAGTGACTTCCACCACCTGCGCTGGAAGATGGCGTTCCTCCCGGTGACGGGCCCGTTTCCCCGCCTCCCGGAGCGGACTTGGCCGGCAGCTTATGATCGTCCGTTTTCCGGCTGGTATGCCGGCTTGTCACGGGCCGCTGCTCTTCTTCCTCTTGTTGCCATTCGCGCAACGTGGCTTGAATCTGATACACGAATTTCAAATTGTCGTAGAACTTTACGGTGCGGTCCCAAACATCCATGACGCGGTTTTCGAGACCCGTCCAGATAGCCTTCGGCTCCAGGTCCGTGGCCCGCAGTTGCCGCACCGGCGCCCACTGCGAAAGGATGGAAAACGACAGAATCGTCATGGCTGCTCCCATGGCGAATTTCGGTTGCAGGATGGGGCTCAGCCAGCTCGTCAGCACGCGGGGGCTGGCCGGCTTATTCCTGCGCCAGGGCGCCTCGAACAGAATCCGCGTGATCAGCTCCGGCGGCGCCGCCACTTCCGCGGCGCGCTCTATGAAGGCCACGGCGGCGGCGGAATCCCGCGCCAGTTCGGCGCAGGCCGGGCATTCGGCCAGATGGCGCTCCAGGCCGGCCTTGCGGTCCGCCGAAAGCGTGCCATCCACGTAGTCGCAGATCAGGATTTCAATCTCTGCGCAGTTCATACCGCCAACTTCTGCTTTCGCAACAGCCGCCCCAATTCGGCGCGGCCCCGGTTGATACGCGATTTCACCGTGCCTTCCGGAATCTGCAGGACATTGGCGATCTCGCGGTACTCCATCTCCTGCAGGTCGCGCAAAATTACCGCCTCGCGCAAATCCGGCGAGAGCTTCTGCAGCGTTGCCTGTAGGATTTCGCTGGCCTCCCGGCCGGCCACTCCGTGATCGGGGCGCGCCGACGCCGTGGCGCCGGCCTCTTCCAACATAGGAAGCTGCTCCTCGATCGAATCCGTCACCCGCTCCTGACGAGTGCGACGATAATGATCGATCAAAAGGTTACGCGTTACCCGCGCCATCCACGTGCCGAACGAGCCTTCCGCCGAGCGGAACGTCCGCAGCGTGCGAAAAATCCGCAGGAAAACTTCCTGCGTCAGGTCCTGCGCTTCCGAGCCGCTGCCGGTGAACCGGTAGCACAGCCCGTAGATTTTCCGCGTGTGGAGGCGCACCAGTTCCTCCCACGCGGTTTCGTCCCCACGCAGGCACCGGGATACGAGGCTGAAATCGGGGTCCAAGGTACTTTCTACCAGATTGCGGCTCCCAAGGATACCCACTCCGGGCGCGATTTCCGCCGCGCGGTTTGCGAAAACTCCGAAGGCCAGCGTCCCGGTTGCCATGAAGCACTCGTTTCTTTCATATGGAGAAACGAGCCTTTATCATGATAGGTTCAATTTTTCCGGTATGCCGCCGGTTTTCAGGCATTTCCGGTAGGAGGGAGCCTGCTTCGCCACAAAACGTGGAAATGGGTGGCCGGTTGCGGTCTGGCGGGAGTGCTGGCGGTATGGCTCATCCGCGCGCAGTGGTCCGCCCAAGCTTTCGATTGGGGCTTCGCGGCCCGCGCCGTCGCGAGGCTCCGCTGGCCCTGGCTGCTCGTTTCCCTGCTGCCAATCTACGGCACCTACTTCGCGCGGGCGCTGCGCTGGGCGGTGTTTCTGAGGCCCCTGAAGCCGCGAGCGTCCTTGCGCAACCTGACGGTGGCCACCGTCATCGGCTTCACCGCTATCACGGTGTTCGGGCGCGCGGGCGATTTTGTGCGGCCGTACCTGATCGCGGTCAAAGAGAAGGTGCCCGCCGCATCGCAGGTTGCCATTTGGCTGCTGGAGCGCATTTTCGACCTCCTGATGGCTTCGCTGCTCCTCGGTTTTGCCCTGACCCGCGTCGAGTCGTCGGGTGTCCCCGTGGGTCCCAAGCTCGCCTGGGTGCTGACTTTTGGCGGTAAAATCGTGGGGGCTTCGTGCCTGGCGGTCGTGGCCGTGCTGTTTTCGCTGCGCCATTTCGCCGAGCCGGTTAAGCGCCGGCTGCTGGCCGCCGCCCGGTTCCTGCCCGGCAAGTGGTTCGGGCGGGTTGAGAAGACCGTGACGTCTTTGGTAAAAGGAGTGGAGTCGACCCGCAGCGATGGCGCCCTGGTGCTGATGTTGGCGTACTCCCTGCTGGAGTGGGCGCTGATCGCCGCCTGTTACTGGTGTCTGGCTCAGGCATTTTCCGGGGTCATTAGTCTTACATTTGTAGATTGTACGATCCTGATGGGCTTCGTCTCCTTCGGAGGAGTCGTTCAGATCCCTGGTGTGGGCGGCGGGACGCAGGTGGTTGCGATCCTGGTGCTCACGGAATTGTTCGGAATTCGCCTGGAGCTGGCCACGTCGTTTGCCGTTCTGCTTTGGATTATTACGTTTGTAGCAATTATGCCGGTAGGCCTCGGTCTGGCGCTCCAGGAAGGGCTGGGCTGGCGGGGCCTGCGGCAGATCGGCCGGGAGGCCGCCGCATGAAGTGTCCATTTTGTAACCATCTGCACGACAAAGTAGTGGATTCGCGGGAGAGCAAGGAAGGCGATGCCATTCGCCGCCGCCGGGAATGCCTGGCTTGTGAACGCCGCTTCACCACCTACGAGCGTATCGACGAAGTGCCGTACATGGTCATCAAAAAGGACGGGCGGCGCGAGAAATTCGACCGCCAGAAGGTCCTCAACGGGCTTTTGAAGGCCTGCGAAAAGCGGCCGGTGAGCATGGTCAAGCTCTCTGACCTCGTGAACCGGGTGGAATCCAAGGTCAGCGACTCCCCGGATCGCGAAATATCTACTACAGATATAGGCGAATTTCTGATTGAGAGTCTGCGGGAGCTGGACAAGATCGCCTACGTACGCTTCGCTTCGGTCTATCGCGATTTCCAGGATGAGGAAGCCTTCTTCAACGAGCTGAAGAATTTGATGCGCAACAAGTTGAGTTGAGGGCCGCGGGTTCGCTGAGCGGGACCGCCGGCTGCCTGGGGCAATGCAAGTGTGTTATCACCGGATGGTGGACGTGAATCCACGACTGGTAGCGCCGGTTCGAGATTTGCAGTTGGCGCCGGGCGGCGGTTGCGCCCTACGGCTCGCCCCGATTCGTCCGATCGGGTGAAGGTGAGGCGCGACGGGCCGCGATGTCGGCGCGGCCCGTCCGGCTCGAAGACCTCGCTAGTGTGGTGTCCACGAAATAACTGGATAGATTGTTGAAGCTCTGTGGGGCCGACCTCCTTGGCGGCCCCCCGGCGCGGTCCCTCTTTCGAAGTATCAACTGCTCACCACTTTCCGCGAGCCGGCCGAGCCGGCCAGGAGGCCGGCTTTGCGGGCCGGAGGTCCGCTCCGCAAGTAAAGCGCCGAACGCCTGTCGAGGACACACCATCGCTCCAGCGGACTGTCCGTTCCGCCATCGCGGCAGTTGTGCGACCATGTATTGAGCCGGATCGGCGCGTATGCTGGGTACTACGCTGGGGCACTACCGCATCCTGAGGGAGCTGGGGCGCGGCGGTATGGGCATTGTCTACCTCGCCGCCGACGACAAGCTGGAACGCGAGGTGGCACTTAAGGTGCTGCCTGCCTCCGCCGGCCCCGATCCGGAGGCTTCCCTCCGCTTTCAGCGCGAAGCCAAGGTCGCTTCCGCTGTTACCCATCCCAACATTGTCTCGGTCTATGAAGTGGGCGAGGCGCCGGAAGGCCGCTACATCGCCATGGAGTACATCGAAGGCGAAACGCTGGCCACCAAGCTGAAGGGGCAGCGGCTCTCCATCGAACAGTCGATCCGCATTGGCCGGCAAATCGCCGAGGCCCTGGATGCGGCGCAGGCCCGCGGCATCGTCCACCGCGACCTCAAGCCGGGCAACGTCATGCTCACTCCCACGGAGCACGTCAAAGTCGTCGATTTCGGTCTGGCCCGCCGCGGGCCGCTGCCCGGTTCCGGGCAGGAGACCTTCGCCACCCAGACACTCATCACTCAGGAACACCAGGTCCTGGGGACGTTGTCTTACATGAGCCCGGAACAGCTTGCCGGACGCCCCCTGGACGGCCGCTCGGACATCTTTTCGTTGGGCTCGGTTCTCTATGAGATGCTGGCGGGGCGACGGCCGTTTGACGGAGGATCCGCACCGGAGCTGATCGGGCGCATTCTCCACGTCGAGCCGGCGCCTATCGCGCGCCCGGATGGAGTCCCCGCTGAGCTCGACCTCATCGTACGAAAATGCCTGGAAAAAGATCCGGCGAAGCGCTACCAGACGGCGCGGGAACTGTGGATCGACTTGAGCAACCTGGAGCGCGCCGTCGCCGGCCACAATTTCGTTTCCCAACAAACCGCGCGGCAGCCGCTCCAGGCCCGCCGCCCGGGCCCTCGCCGGCGCACCCTCCTGTGGGCCGCGGTGGGCTTGCTTTTCCTGCTGGCCGCGGCCGGCGCGTTGCTCTGGCTGCGTACCCCGCGTTCCATCGATTCCGTGGCCGTGCTCCCGTTCCTGAATGCCACGGGCGACCGGAACCTGGACTATGTTTCGGAGGGATTGGGCGAAGCCATTTCCGACGATCTTTCCCGCATCCCGCGCGTCCGTGTCACGGCCCGCAGCGTGGTCCAGCGCCATCGCTCCAGCCGCCTGGACCCGCAAGCCATCGGCCGCGAACTGCGGGTGCGCGCCCTTCTCAGCGGCCGTGTGGAGCAACGGGGAGACGCGCTCGACGTGCGCGTGGAACTGCTGAACGTGGCCGATGGCGCGCAGCTTTGGGCGCGCGATTACCAGCGTCCCTCCAAGGACTTGGCCGAACTGCAGGAGACGTTGAGCCTGGACGTGGCCTATGGACTGCGGCAGGCCATCGGCGCTTCCATGAAACAGAACCTGGCGCGCCGCTATGCCACCAGCTCGGAAGCCTATCGGCTCTATCTGAAGGGCCGTTTTTCCTTCGACCGGAGGACGTTGCAGGACAACCAGGAAGCCGTCCGGCTGTTCCAGCAGGCCACCGCCAAGGACCCGTCTTTCGCGCTGGCCTACGCCGGGCTCGCCGACGCTTATATCGAGATCGCCGAGCGTGGCGACCAGCCGCCCGTTACCGTACTGGAGCTGGCCAAATCGGCTGCCGGGCGGGCGCTCGAACTGGACAGCGGCCTGAGCGAGAGCTGGCTTTCCCTGGCGGCCGCGCACACCCTGACCGGCTTCGACTGGGAATCGGCGGAGCGGGAATACCGGCGCGCCATCGAGTTGAATCCCGAAAACGCGCAGGCGCACATCTGGTACGCATTGTGGCTGCTCTGTCCGCGCCAGCGCCCCGAGGAGGCGCTGCTGGAAATCCAGCGCGCCCTCGATCTGGAGCCGGCGAACGCGGTGACCAACATGACCCGGGGCATGATCCTCCACTTCGCGCGCCGTTACGATCAGGCCGCCGCGCAGTTCCAGTCGGTCGAGAAACTGGCGCCCGGTATGCCGTTTGCGCCTCTGCAGATGGCCATGGTGGATGTGGCAACCGGCAAAAAGCAAGAGGCCGTGGCGATTGCCGAACAGCCCAGCCTCAGGGCCAGCCTGCCTTCGGAATCGCGGTGTGTTCTGGCGGTGGTTTATGCCGCGGCCGGCCGCCGGAATGAAGCGCAGCGAATTGCCCTGGAGTTGGAAGCGCAGTCCAGGAATAGCTACGTTTCAGCGTATGGACGAGCCCTGATTCAAGCGGCTTTGGGCAATAGTGCGGGCGCCCTGAAACTGTTGGGAGAAGCCTACGCCGAAAGAGAGCCGGATTTTATCTTCCTGAAGGTTGACCCGCAGTTAGACTCGCTGCGCCAGTTGAGCGGCTTCCAGGAACTTCTCAAGCTGGGTAATTTCTGATAGACTGTACAGACCATTGAGTAAGTGTGAAGGAGATTCACGATGACTGATAAAGAGATTCTGCGAAAACTGGGCATCAGCGAAAAAGACGCCGCCGACCTGACTCAGAAAATGGCGAGTCTGACCCCCGAGCAGTCAGGGGTCTTGGACGGCTCGACCGCCGACCTTTCCAAAGCTGCGGCGAAGTTCGGTCCGGACTGCTCTCCGGAAGACCTGCAGCGCTTCCTGGATGCGCGCAAGGGAGATCAACCTTCCAGCGCCCAGATCTACTTCGGCCCGCAAGGAGACCCCGACTGTCAGGACTGATTTCGGCGCCTAAGGCGAAGGGAGGTCTGAACCGGATCGTCCCTTCGTCCGAGACGCTGCGGCGCGTTAAGAGATTCGCTGCCCGTTGCGGCGTGACTCGCCTGGCGGACATCACCGGCCTGGACCGCGTCGGCATTCCCACTTACAGTGCGGTCGTCCCTAAATCGCAAGACTATCTCTCGGTTTACAACGGAAAGGGCGCGCTGCGGGAAGATGCCAAGGCCGGCGCGCTCATGGAGGCCATCGAGCGGCAAGTAACTCTGTACGCCCGTCCGCCGGTCGTGACGGGAAGTTACTCGGAAATCTCCGCCGCCACGGCCGCCATCGACCCGGTCAGCGTATATCAACAGCTTCGGGCCGGCTACACTCCCGGCGACGCGATCGAATGGGTGGAAGGCCGGGATCTGTTCACCGGCTCGTCCGTCCTGGTTCCGGCCAAGCTGGCGGGCTATCTCTGGCACCACCTGCCCCACCGCGGCCCCTTCCGCCATGCCACCTCCCACGGACTGGCGTCGGGCAATTGCCTGGAAGAAGCCGTTGCTCACGCGCTCTGCGAGTGGATCGAGCGCGACTCCTGGACCCTGGCGGAATTGAAAAGCCACTGGCTCCCCTGGGCGCGAACCGAAGCCGCTCACGGTCTGGACGCGGCACGCGGCGGCTGGGACGACCTGGAAAGCTATCCGTGTCTGGATCTGACGGGAATCGGCGAACCTGTGGCCGGCCTGTTGCGGCGGTTCCACAACGCCGGCTTGCCCGTCCTGGTGCGCGATATCACTTCCGGCCTGGGCATCCCCACGGTTCTGGCGGCGGCGGCCGAGGACAATGTGCCCGGCTTCCCGCAAGCGCATTTCGGGTTGGGGACGCATCCCGACATCCGCACCGCCGTGGCGCGCGCTTTGAGCGAACTGGCCCAATCGCGATGCGTAGACATACAGGGAGTGCGCGAGGACATCACCGCGCCGGACGACGAAGCCAGCATCGCCATCCATACCCGCCGCGTCGCCCGCATCGAGCGGCGAAGCTGGATCAACGCGCCGTCGGCTACGCTGCGTTCCTGGAAAGACGTCCCCACCTGCTGGAATGGCGATATCCTCGACGATATTCGCCTGATGCTGGAGCGCCTCCACGCCGCCGGAATCCGCCACGCGGCGATGGTTGACTTTTCCCTGCCCGATGAGGGCATCTACGTGGCGCGGGTGGTGGTGCCGGGACTGGAGTCCTGGGCGGTAGACCACGGGCGTATCGGCTGGCGCGCCACTATGTTCTGGAGAAGCTGTGCGGCCTGACGCCGTGGTCTACCTCGGCCCCAGCCTGCCGCTGGACTCGGCCCGGAGCATCCTGCCGGCGGAGTACCGGCCTCCGATCCGCCGCGGGGACTTGGCGCGATTACTCCCGAATCCGCCCCGTTTCGTGGGGATTGTGGACGGAGAGTTTTACCAGAGCCTGGCGGTTTCGCCGAAGGAGATCCTGCCGCTGCTCGATCGCGGCGTCACCGTACTGGGCGCTGCCAGCATGGGCGCTCTCCGCGCCGCCGAGACATGGCGCTACGGCATGGTCGGCGTCGGCCGGATCTTCCGCCTGTATCGCGCGGGTGCGATCGATGGCGACGACGAAGTGGCAGTCACCTACTGCCCCGAAACGTATCGCACGTTTTGCGAGCCGCTGGTGAATTTCCGTCTGGCCCTGGGCGATGCGCGGCGGGCGGGAATCGTCACCGCGGCGGAGACTTCCCGCCTCATCCGGCGGCTCAAGAGCCTGTACTTCCCGGAGCGAACCCAGGCGCGATTCTGGAAGGAAGCCGAGCCTGTGCTGGCTCCGGAGGGGCTGCGCCTGCTGCGGCAGTTCTTTGGCACCGAGGCGCCGGACGCCAAGGCCGCCGATGCCGCGGCCCTGCTGCGGGAAATCGCGAGCGGCCAGTGAGGCCTACTTCTTCGGCTTCTCCGCGTCGATGCTAATGGCCCCCATCATCGCGGTCTGTTGCGGCAGATCTTTGTCGCCCGCCGGAAACTTGTTGTACGAGAGAAGGTAGGCGAGAATGTCGACCTTCGCGTCCCGCGCCACCTTTGCGGGCGTTCCCGGAGGCATGCTGGTGCGGATGCGGTCGAACAGTTGGCCCACCGTGAGGCCGTTCCAGTTCGATAGGAACTCGCCCCCCACCAGCGCCGGCGCGGTTTCTCCGCCGGTCAACTGATCGCCATGGCATGCCGCGCAGGACGAATTGTAGAGCGCCTTGCCGCGGTCGGCCTGCGCCTGTGTGTACACTCCGTCCCATACCGAGCTGGTCGTATCCTGGGCCACGAGTTTCCAGGAAAACGCGCCAATCAGAGTGGCGCCGATGACGCCGGCAACTGCAAGTTTAGACTTCATGCGACCTCACTTCAAATAGAGTAATCGATACCAACCGCTCCGCGCTTACTGTTTCGCGGACAGTTGGGCAGGGGTCAGCGCATTCGGCGGCAGCGCCGGCGACAGACCTTTGAAGACGAATCGCTGAGCGCGAGCGCCCGGCGCCACTTCCGCCGCGTAGAGGTTGCCCTTCGAATCGACCGCAATATGGTGGAGTCCTTGGAACTCGCCCGGCGCAGCGCCTCTGGTGCCGAACTGATAGAGGATTGCGAGGTTCTTGCGATCGGCCACGACAATATGGGAATTGCCGAAATCCGCCATGTACAGGAATTGCTGGTCTTTGTCCGGGGACAGCGCGAATCCGGAGACCGAGTCCGGCGAAGGGCCGGCCCGGTTCACGAACATTTGTCCCAGGTACCGGCCCTCGGGCGTGAACATCTGCAGGCGCCGGTTACTGCGGTCGGCGACATACACGATGTTATCGTTCGACACCACGATGCCATGCACGGGGCTCGCGAATTTCGCCGGCCCCGGACCCTCCGTATCGAGAACCACAGGCGCCGCACCGCGGCCCGCGCCCCTGCCTGCCAGAACGCCCAGCGGACCTCCCGACGCGCCGCGGCCGCCGGAGCCGGCGTCGTCCTCCGGCGGGTTGCCGAACGCGCCCCACATGCGCTCGAACGCGCCGGTGTCCGCATCGAAGACCGCCACGCGCCGGTTGCCATACCCGTCGGCCACATACACTTCGTTCGTCCTGGCGGACACAAACAAGTCTCCAGGCTTGTTCACGCTCTTGGGGTCTTTGCTTCCAAGGCTTACCGAGCGTCCGCCCACCTCGAGCAGAAACTTCCCCGTGTTCGTGAACTTGAGCAGCATGTCGTCCGATCGCGTTGTTTTCGATTGACCGCCGGGGCTGCTGCCGCTGATCCAGACGTTGTCTTTGTGGTCCACGAAGATGTTGTGCTCGGCGTCAGGCCAGTCGTACCCGGCGCCATCCCCGCCCCACGATTGGAGCAGTTTCCCGGCGGCGTCGAATTCCAGCACCGGGGGCGCCGGCGTTTTGTCCGCGGCGACGGTGCGCGGCCGGTGGATCATCCACACGTTATCGTGCCGGTCAATGGCTACCCCGGCAACGTTCCCGAGGACCCAGTTATTGGGAAGCTTCGGAAACGCGGGATCCGGCTCGAAGGTGGGCACCTGGCCGGCATTCGACCCTTGTGCAGCCGCGGCCCGGCCGAGCAGCCGCGGGCTCGTGCCCATCGCGATCGCAAACGCCACCACGCCGAGACACGCCAGACACTCTTTTCCCCTCATCGCTCCCCTCCTTTGCTCTTCGATCGCAATCCTATCAATCCTACCAGAGGCCGCCAGGAATCTCCGGGCGCAGCGCGGCACGGCAATGGGCGGGGGCACGACGCAGGACACGGCAACCGCGCAGTGTGTCGTCCACGAAATAACTGTACAGATCCTTGCAGCTTTTGTGGGGCGGACCCCCCGGTCCGCGGCCGACGCCCCCGTCGGCCCTTCTCGTGAGGCACGTCAGCGGAGCGCACGGCAGCTCCGCGGGCACACAGCGGCACGGCAGCATCGCGGCGGGCGGTGCGGCGTGGCAACGGCGCGGCCTGGCGCGACACGGCCCCACGCCACCCCAGCCTGCCGCGAAAACTCTGATATCATAGTCCGAGTTTTTCCGGAGGGGTTTTCGATGCCGCAGAAAGGTCGAGCGCAAAGGACGCTGGTCGGAGCCATGGCCGCAATCGTCGCGGTCGCCGCAGTGAGGGCCTTCGCCCAGGCCAGTTACCCGCCGCCCAACGCCAAAGACGCGCCCAACCCGTACAGGACCATACTGAGTTGGGGGCAACTGCCCGACGGGAGAAAATGGGGTGCCACGGCAGGCGTCGCCGTCGGCCCCGATGGAAACATCTGGACTTGTGAACGCTGCGGCGCCAACAGTTGCGCGAGCTCGGACGTGGACCCTGTTCTCGAACTCGACCAAAAGACCGGCGCGGTTCTCAAACACTTCGGCAAGGGGCTGTTCGTGGAGCCTCACGGCATTTCCGTGGACAAGGACGGAAACGTGTGGGTCACCGATGGCGACGGCAAGGATGGCAAGGGGCACCAGGTTTTCAAGTTCAGCCCGGACGGGAAGGTCCTCATGACGCTGGGCAAGGCCGGAGTCGCCGGGCCGGGCCTGGATGTCTTCGATGCACCCAACGCCGTGCTGGTGGCTCCCAACGGGGACATCTTCGTTGGCGAGGGCCATGCCCCGACCCTGGGCAACTCCCGCATCATGAAATTCGACAAGAACGGGAAGCTCCTCAAGGTTTTGGGTAGGAAAGGCAGCGGACCCGGCGAGTTCATAGAACCGCATTCGCTCGCCATGGATTCGGCGGGGCGGCTGTTCGTCGCCGACCGGTCAAACAACCGCGTCCAGATCCTGGACCAGGATGGCGGGTTCATTGCGGAGTGGAAACAGTTCGGCCGGCCAAGCGGAGTCTTTATCAAAGACGACATCCTAACCGTGAGCGATTCGGAGTCGCACCCGGATCGGCCAGGCTCCCACGGCTATAACCCGGGCTGCCAAAGAGGCTTCCGCATAGGTAGTGTCAAGGATGGCAAAGTTACCGCTTTCATCCCGGACCCAGACGACCCTACCGGCGGTTCCGAAGGCGTTGCGGTGGATCGCGGTGGCAACGTATACGGCGCTGCCAGAATTGCCGCGGAGGCGGGCCGTCTGGAGAAATTTGTCCCGCTAGGGAGACCTTGAAGGAGGAGATATGCGACGAAGAGATTTTCTCAAGGCGCTGCCGGCCCTGCCCGCCCTAGCGGCGGTCCCACGGCTGCTGGGTGCGCGAATCAAGATCACGGATGTTCGAATCGTACGGCTGCGGACCATTAAGGAAGTCGGGACCTTCCAGGGCTTCATGGGACCGGGTGACGTCAACATCGCTCGCATCGGCGGCGGTTCTATCATCGAAATACACACGGATCAGGGACTGGTGGGGATTGGTCCGCCGGTGGACCCCGTGCAACTGCCGAACTTAAAGGCTGAACTTATCGGCCAGGACCCCTTCGACCTTCAACGTCTGGTAGCTAACATGAGAGACGCTGTGGGCATGGGCCGGCGTCTGACGCTTCCGCGGGATACCGGAGCATCCGCTGGCATGAGTGTTGTGGAAGCCGCCGGCCGCGGCGGCGAACTGAGCGCGCCCCGCGCCTACTCCGCCGCGGAGATAGCCCTATGGGATATCATCGGAAAGGCATGCAATCAGCCTCTGTATAAGTTATGGGGGGCCGTGAAAGAGCGAGTTGCTCCCTACGCCAGCCAGGCGCGTCTGAGCACCCCCGAGGAGCGCGCCGCCCTGGCTGTGCAACTCAAGAGCCTGGGTTGGCGCGGAATCAAATACCGCGCCCATTTTCCAACCATGAAAGAAGATATCCGCCTGGTGGAAGTAGCTCGCAAAGCGGTGGGCGACGACATGGACATCATGTGCGACGCCAACCAGGCGACTAACGGATATCTTACTCCGTCGGTAATCTGGGACTTTCGCCGCGCTGTCGAGACCGCCCGTGCCTATCAGCAATTGAACGTATACTGGCTGGAGGAGCCTCTGCCGCGCTACGATTTCGATCATCTGGCCGAGCTGAACCGCCTGATCGAGATGCCCCTTGCCGGCGGGGAAGGGAACCGCGGGCTCCACGAGTTCCGCTGGCTGCTGGAAAAAGGATGCTTCGATATCATACAGCCGGAAGTGCAGCTCGAAGGACCTATGGAGCTGCGTAAGATCGCCGTCCTTGCCGAATCCATGAACAAGACCATCGCCCCTCATGTTGGCGATGGCATCCTTTGCGCCATCTGCAATATGCACCTGATCGCGTCCTGGCCGAATGCCACCTATCTGGAGATCTTCCAAGACCTGCCCCTGCGCGAATACTCGAATGGCTTCGCGATTTTCGAGGAGCCGCCGGTGCTGGATAAGGAAGGGTACTTGCCCCTGCCGCAGAAGCCCGGGCTCGGCGTGTCGATTAACAAGGATCTGATCCTGCCATCCTGATTTGCAATGAAACCACCAAGAAACTCACAGGAGCCAATTACAATGTATCCGCATGGAAGTAAGCCAGTGCGAAATCTGCTGCTGGTCTTATCGATGATCGCCAGTTTCGCCTTGCTCGCGTGGAGCCAGGCGGCAGGCCAGCATTCCACTAAGAATGGCGAATGGATCTACTGGGGCGCCGATCTGAAGGGGACCAGATACTCCCCCGCCGATCAGATCAACGCGAGTAACTTCAACCAACTGGAAGTGGCCTGGCGGTTCAAGACCGATAACTTCGGCACCCGTCCCGAATACAAGCTGGAAGGGACGCCGTTGATGATCAATGGCGTGCTCTATACCACCGCCGGAACGCGCCGCGACGCCATTGCGCTGGACGCGAAGTCGGGCGAACTGCTTTGGGTGTACAGCATGCACGAAGGAAGCCGCGCGGCTATCTCGCCCCGGCAGCTCTCCGGCCACGGAGTATCCTACTGGACCGACGGCCGCGGCGACGATCGCATCTTTTTCGTCACGACAGGCTACCGTCTGGTCGCGTTGAACGCCAAGACGGGCACGCCGATCGCTTCCTTCGGCCAGACCGGCGTGGTCGATCTCAAGGTCGGCCTGTACACCGGCGCCGGCAAGCAGATCGATCCCGAAACCGGCGAAGCGGGCCTGCATTCCACGGCGCTGATAGTCAAAGACACCGTGATCGTGGGAGTGTCCATGAAAGAAGGACATACACCCCAGACGCACGACAACACCAAGGGCGCGGTGCGCGCTTACGATGTCCGGACCGGCAAGCTTCTGTGGACCTTCCACAACGTTCCGCGCCCGGGTGAGTTCGGCAACGACACCTGGCAGGACGGTTCGTGGGCCACTAACGGCAACACCGGCGTGTGGACCCAGATGTCGGCCGATGAAGATCTCGGCCTGGTGTATGTGCCCGTGGAGGACCCGACTTCCGATTACTATGGCGGCCACCGTCCGGGCGACAACTTATTCGGCGACACCCTGGTCTGCCTCGATGTCAAAACCGGCCAGCGTAAGTGGCATTACCAGGTGGTGCATCATCCTATCTGGAATTACGATCTGGCGGCGGAGCCGATTCTTGGCGATATCAACGTCAACGGCAAAGCCATCAAGGCCGTAGCGTTGCCCAGCAAAGAGTCCTTCCTCTATGTGTTCGACCGCGTAACCGGCCAGCCGGTTTTCCCAATCGAAGAAAGACCCGTGCAACAGTCCGACGTGCCCGGCGAGAAGACCTCGCCCACGCAACCGTTTCCCACCAAACCGCCGGCTTATTCCCGGAACTTCCTGAAAGTGCCCGACGACCTGATCGACTTCACGCCCGAGATGCGCAACCAGGCCAAAGAAATCCTGACGCATTACCGCGTCGCCGGGATGTTCAATCCGGCGCTGATCGGAGATCCGAAAGGGCTGCTGGGGGCCATCAACGTGGGGAACGGCGGCGGCGGCACGAACTGGAATGGCGCCGGCTACGATCCCGAAACGCACATCGTCTACGCGCAGGCGGACAACATCGGGATCGCGGCCACCACGCTGCGCACGCCTCCGCCGGGATTCTCGGATATGCGGTACGTCGGGGGAAGAAACGATCAGCCGTTCGTGGATGCGCAGGGAGCCGGGGCCAACGCCGGCGCCGACGCTCCCATCAGCAAGGCCGCCGCGGTTAGCGCCGGCCAACCGGGCCTGACCGCCGCCGCCGGCCTCACCATCCAGGGTCTGCCGATCATGAAGCCGCCCTATGGCGTGCTGTCGGCGCTCAATCTCGACCGCGGCGATCTTCAGTGGCAGGTGCCGTTTGGCGAGACTCCGGATAACGTCCGCAACCACCCGGCGCTGAAGGGTCTCAACATCGGCAACACCGGCCAGAGAGGCAATGTCTCGGTGCTGGTGACCAAGACGCTGCTGATTGTGGGCGACGCCCAGGTTACTTCGGGGACCCATCCGCGCGGGTCCATGCTGCGGGCCTATGACAAAGCGACGGGCAAACAGGTGGGCGCGGTGTGGATGCCGGCTCCGCAAAGCGGCGGTCCTATGACCTATATGTGGCAAGGCAAGCAATATATTATCGTCGCGGTCAGCGGTGGAACTTACACCGGCGAGTATATTGCATTCGCGCTGCCCGAAGACTAATAGCGATGCACACCCGGGCCGCTGCCGGCGCAATCCTGGTTCTTAGTATGTTTGCGCTTCTGGCCCAGACGGCTGCGCGATCCGTCTGGGACGGCACTTATACCAAGGCGCAGGCGGATCGCGGCAAAGGCCTGTACGACCGTCTCTGCCAGGACTGCCACGGCGACGACCTGGAAGGCGACCCGGAGAATCCCCCGCTTACCACGCCGGCGTTCGTATACAAATGGGACAGCCTGACGGTCGGCGACCTGTTCGAGCGGGTCCATCGCGACATGCCCCTCAACGATCGGGGCACCCTGACCCGCCAGAAGGCGGTGGACCTGGTGGCTTTCGTATTGAGCTTCAACCAGTTCCCCGCCGGCGACCGCGAACTCCCTCCCGAGCTTGCCGCCCTGCGTCAAATTCGCATCGACGCCGCGCGGCCGGATGGGAAAAGATAACACGATTGTGTTGGGCCGCAGCCCGCCCCTATTTGTACCGGTACACTTTCACGCGCTGGATGGCACGCTCGGCCCACGATAGGTGCGGTTGCGAAAACAGCCGCACGCCGAAGCCAGACTGGCCCATGGCCACGGCGTTGGCGAAATCCTTTCGCAGGGTGGAATCGTCGCCCGCCAGGTACCGCTGGTGCACCCATTGGCCGTTCTCGAAGTGGCCCGCGTCCTGCTCGGCCAGCCCCACGAATTCGGGTCCCGGCGTGTCGGGGCTGAAGGTCACTTGCACGTTGTCGCCGGCCATCAGGAACTCGTCCGGGCCGGTCGCCATGAAGATTGCATAGCCTGGGACGTCGGGCACCACGTCGAGCCCTCTCAGCGCATTGCCGTTGAACCCGATGGGAACTTCGGAGACATTGCGCCGGCCCCAACCCCCAAGCGTCGCATGCAAGGTGTAACCGCCCAGGTGGATGTCCGTGTCCGGGGCATCCTTATTGAGCCACACGCCGGCGATGGTGCCCTTGGTCTGGTGCTCCAGCACCATCGGCGCGAGCTGCGTCAGCATGTTGTAAGCCAGCGGCAGCGGGAGGTTCTCGACATCGGTGGGAACCTGCGGCCCGGCATCGCCGGCGCGAAACGCCGTCATCCGCTGCAATTCGCCGATGCCCATCGACGAATAACCGACGGCCTTGTACTGGCCGATGGCGTAGAACGCATTCGCCGCGCCGTGGATGTCTCCGGCGCATTCGGGCACGAACAGAATGTTGCCCGACCGGCTGAATCGCGCGGCCTGCTCGGCAAAATTCGGCACGTAAATGTCGGGGCTCAGCATGTCGATGTGCGGGGCGCCCGCGCGCCAGATGTCGTGCATGTGAGCCTGCGGTCCGCCGCTCGGATAATCGCCCGGCCCCTTGTCCGCCGGCGCATTGAGCCACGCGTTCACAAACATCGGAATGTTGTACTCGCGCTTGCCCGCTTCGGTCACCTTATCGACGTACCGGGCATAATTCCAGCCCATGAAAATCTCGTCCGTTTGCACGCCCTTGCCGAAAACGTCGGTCCAGGTTCCCGAAGTCTTGAAGCCCGCGGTCTCCCAGATTTTCCGGAATTCCGGCAACAGGGTGTCCTTGTGCTTCTGGAGATAATCCATGAACTCGGCGGGCACCGGTTTGCCGAACGCCGCGGTGGCCTCGGGCGACCGGTCGCGCGAATCGCCCAGCAGCCCCACTTCGTTCTCCACCTGCACCATGATCACGCGATGGTTTTTGTCCACCTCGCGCACGTGCCGCATCAGCGCCGCGAACGCCCGCGCATCCGCCTGCTGGTTGTTCTCGCTCAGCGTGGAGAGGATCTCGATGCCCTTGCCGTTCTGGATCTGCGCCCGTGGAAAGCGTTCCTGGTTGGCCTTCACCCACGCCGGCGCGAAGTTCGATTGCCCGTTCTTCCAACTGCCGAACCACAGCCACACAATCCGCAGGTTGTTCTTATTGGCGTTCTCGAGAGCCGCGTCCGCGAAGTGGAAATCGTACTTGCCTTCCTGCGGCTCAATCCAGGCCCACGCCAGGGCGGTCAGCACGGTATTCAGGTGAACCTGTTTGGCCAGGATCGGGAAGATCCTCTGCATGTAGTCGAGGTCCGATGGCGCCGTGTTGGCCAGCTCGCCGGAGAGCGCCAGAAACGGTTTGCCATCCACCATCAGTTGCGTCGCTTCGCCCCGTTTTTCCATGTGGGGCAGGGCCTGGGAGTACGCCGTAGCCGTCGCCAGTGCGCAGATTAGTAACGTCTTCATGGAGTGAAGATGGTAACAAGCCGCTATAGAGAGAGCAATCTTTCTCGCCGCTTCGGATGCGCAACAATTCGGGTGTCGCCCCCTATTTCCCGGCGGCGTACTTATTGTAGAGTGCGGGGACGTCGATCGAGTGCACGTCGCCCGGATGGACGATCACCCGGTAGCGGTAGCGCAATGCCTTGCCGGGTTCCACCGTCTGCGCGCTATTCTGCGACGCATCGTTGGTGAAGGCCGCCACGCCAAACGGGTTTGCCGCGAATAAGCCGTAGCCGCGCGCATGCCACCGCACGGGATGACGCGGATTTGCCGGGTGGTCCAGGATGGTCACGCCAACCTTCTCGCTGCCGATCGTTCCCGAGTAATCGCACCAGTTAGACGGCTTGCCCCAAACTGCTTTCTCGCCCGTCAGCCCTTCCGCGTTCACCATCTTGCCGGTGCCGCCAGTCTCATCGAGCAGCGGCCGCAGCCGCATGCCAAATGCGCCATCCTTGTTGTCTCCCCACACTACCTTCTCGACCGACGTCAGCGTGATATCGAAGTCGATAGTGCGCAGAAGCTTGTCGGCATAGAAGGTCATCACGCGGTCTTCGGTTAGAATCACGTTCCCCTGGCGGTCGGTCCAGTCGAAAGTGGCCGCCAGCGACCCCTGATTCCTGCCGCTCGCGATCCGCCCCACCTTCTTCAGCACCATCTTGCCGCGCTTGGGCGGCTCCGTGTAAGACGCCTCATTGTTCCAGAAATCGACTCCGTTGACGCTCTCGTGCGCGAACCAGATGCCCCGTTGGTGCGGGTGGTCCTTCTGCGCTTTCTCTTCCTCGGCCACGTTCTCCATGGGCCACGCGCGAGTCACATAAGTGCCCGATGCCGCCCGCACCGGCCAGAGGTACGGCTTGGTGACGCCTTCGCCCGTCATATAAAAAGTGCTATAGGGCTTGCCGCCGATCTCGATATCGATCTTGCCATCGCCCTTGGTGATCTTCACCTGCGCAGCGGCGGGCAGAGCCAGCACCGTGGACGAGAACAGCAGCAGCACTCCGCGTTTCACTCCGATATGCATTGGAACCTCACGCTGTCACGCAGCCATTCTCTCAGACTTCCCCGGCAACCGCAAAACGGCGGCGCGCAGCCGTAGTCGAGGCCGTTTTACCGGATCGCGTCCTCGACCGCCTGCGGATTGCGCTCAATGACCGCGAGCAGGATTCTGGCGGCGCCGGCGGGGCGGTTGCGTCCCTGCTCCCAGTTGCGTATGCAGGCAGCCGAAAAACCGAATCTGGCCGCGAATTCGTTCTGGCTGAGCGCCAGTTTCGCGCGCACTTTGCGCACGTCCACCGCCCCCTTGGATGTCGTCACCCGAGCGCCTCCGCGATCGCCAGTTCCTTCCGCAGCAAGTCGTTCCCCAGAGCATCAAGTTCGATGCCTTTGCGGTCCGCAATTCCAGCGAGACTTTCCAGGACGCCCGGGTCCAGGTAGACAGGGATGTGGAGCTTCATGTTCGGGCGGTAGAACTTGCCTCGCACGCCCTTTGAGAAATCAATTGGATGATCGAGTGAATCGTCGTTCATAGCCCTTGCGCATACTCCCGCCGTTCCGAGGCTTCGGCCTTTCGCGCCGAGATGATGCGAGCCTTGGCGGACTACCAGTAGACAGTCGCCATTAGCAGCCCGGCCGATGGTAATCCAACGTTCTTCGCCCTCGCCGTGAGCGTCATCGACCGTCGTTACCGCGAGCGGGTCGCGCAAAACGGTCCGCGACGATAAAGGCAACCCCGTGTTTCCGAAGGTTCGCGGCGGCCTTCGCCACGTCCCATTGAATTCCGAGGTTGAAGTCGCCCACAACTAAAGTGTGCGCGATTCGCGTATAACCTGGTAAGTCTGTTGAGGAGCAGCCGAACGGCCAGCCCGTGTCGCCTCGCGCCCCAGTGCCCCTATGCTAGTAATAAAGCGTCGGCCCTTCTTTCCATGCGCTTCGGCCCCATCCTCGAACGCGCCTTTTACGAGCGCCCCACCGTCACTGTGGCGCGTGAGCTTCTCGGCAAGGTGCTGGTCCACGGTCCCACCGCCGGTATCATTGTCGAAACCGAAGCTTACCCCGGCGGCGACGATCTGGCCTCGCACTCCGCACGCGGCATCACCGCCCGGACACGCGTCATCTTCGGCCCGCCCGGCCACGCCTACGTCTATTTCATCTATGGGATGTATCAGTGCCTCAACCTGGTATGCGAACCGGACGGAACGCCCGGCTGCGTGCTGGTGCGGGCGCTGGAGCCGGTGGCCGGCGTCGAGATCATGCGGCGCCGCCGCCCCGCCGCGCGCAAACTGGAGGGCCTCGCCTCCGGTCCGGGCAAACTCACGCTGGCTTTGGCCATCACCCTCCATCACAACGGCGCGGACGTCACCCGTGGGAGCCTGGTGGTCCGCGAGCCTGTCGAGCCGCAGCCGTTCGAAACAGTGGTTACCCCTCGCATCGGCATCAGCCAGTGCGTCACCGCGCCGCTGCGCTTCTTCATCGGAGGCAACCGGTCGGTCAGCGGCCGGCACTCGTAACCCCGGCAATACGTCCGCGGCACAAGGCTGGAAGCCGGGGGACGAGATTCCCTTGGGGAAGGCGGCGGTGGTGTCCGAGCTATAATCGTGCCTGAGGCGTCCAATATGGCCAACCGCAAGGACGATCGGAAGGCGAGGCGAACAATCGGGCGATTCGTCATGGCCGATCCAGCCATCTGCCACGGCCGGCCGACGTTCCCAGGAACCAGAATCCTGGTAGCCGACGTCCTGGAGCAGGTGGCGGCCGGCATTGCGTGGGAGACGATCGTTGAAGAGTGGCGCGGCGATGTGTCCCCGGAGGCTATTGCGGAGGCCGTTCGACTGGCGAGCCAGGCGTTCCGCGATCATTCCGAACAGTACACCGCACCGGAATCCGTGCTGGAACGGGCTGAGGCTTGATCATCCTCGACGAGAACATCCTCGAAGGGCAGCGTTTGCTGCTGGAAGCGTAGCGGATCGCCGTGCGGCAAATTGGAGTGGACATCGGGCATAAGGGGCTGAAGGACGAGGAGGTCGTTGTTCTTTTGCGGCGGCAGCGCAATCCCACGTTCTTCACCCGTGACGGAGATTTCTTGTCTGCCGGCGCTGCGGCATCGAAGCTACTGCATGGCTGTGATGGCTGTGGGACAGTATGAGGTGGCGATGTTCATTCGCCGCCTTCTACGCCACCCGGAATTTGACACTCAATCGAAGCGGATGGGCAGAGTGATACGGGCTTCGCACGCTGGCGTGGCGGCCTGGCGCCTGCGCTCACTAACGGAGACTCACACCGCCTGGAGCCGGCCCATATAGCGTTCCCGGCAATTTCACGCCTCGCGGGGTGGGAGAGCGGTCGTTATGTTCGAGCTATAGTATACTGCGCACGATGCCCAATCACCCGCTTCCCGAGTCCATCACGAAGGACCCCATCACCTGGCTGTACCCGCCCATCGAGCCTTACGACACCGGGCGGCTCCAGGTCTCACCCGTTCACGAGATCTACTTCGAGGAATCCGGCAACCCCTCCGGCAAGCCGGTGATCTTTCTGCATGGCGGCCCCGGCGGCGGGTCCGATCCGAAACAGCGCCGCTTTTTCCACCCCGAGAAATACCGCATTGTGAATTTCGACCAGCGCGGCTGCGGCAAGAGCACGCCCTACGCATCGCTCGAAGCCAACACCACCTGGGACCTCGTCGCCGACATCGAGAAAATCCGCGAGCACCTCGGCATCGAGCGCTGGCAGGTTTTCGGCGGATCCTGGGGCTCGACCCTGGCCCTCGCGTATTCCGAGACTCATCCCGATCGCGTCACCGAAATCATCCTCCGCGGCATCTTCCTCCTCCGCAAACAGGAGCTCGACTGGTTCTACCAGCGCGGCGCGTCGGTGCTCTATCCCGACGCGTGGGAGCCGTATCTCGCTCACATTCCCGAGGCCGAGCGCGGCGATCTGCTCGCGGCGTACCACCGCCGCCTGACCAGCGAAGACCCGGCAGTGCGGCTCGCCGCCGCGAAGGTCTGGAGCCGATGGGAGGGCGTCACCTCCAAGCTTCTGCCCGACCCGGCCTTCGCCGGCCATTACGAAGAGGATGAATTCGCCTTGGCCTTCGCGCGCATTGAGGCCCACTACTTCATCAACAAGGGTTTCCTGGAAAGCGACGACCAGTTACTGCGCAACGCCGCGCGCATCCGCCACATTCCCGGGGTGATTGTCGAGGGCCGTTACGACGTGGTCTGCCCCATGGAAAGCGCGTGGGCGCTTCACCGTGCGTGGCCCGAAGCCGAGCTCATCATCACTCCCGACAGCGGTCACAGCGCTTTCGAACCGCCGAACAGCCGCGCCCTGGTGGCGGCGGCGGACAGGCTGGCGTGCCGCTGACCTTCGAGTCGGCGCGCGCTTCTGTCGTGCGGCCGGTGCGGCCGACCAACCCGGAACCGCCTGGCCACGGCGGACACCATGCGCTGTGCGGAAGCCTCCTTCGCCGCGCGGAAGCCCCCTTCGCTGCGGGAAGCCTCCTTCGCCGCGCGGAAGCCCCCTTCGCTGCGGGAAGCCTCCTTCGCCGCGCGTCTGGGTAGGTGACTTGCCTCCGTCCCTGAAAGGGGCGCCCCAAACGCGGCATTATGGATGTGAGGTCCCATGAAACGCTTGATTCTGCCGACCCTGCTGGCCGCCGCGATGCCGGCCGCCGATTCCCGGATTGCGCCCGCGATGAACGCCTTCACCACCGCCTCTTACAAACAACTCTCGGGAGGCGATGCGAACCTGATTCTGTCGCCCTTCAACATCGCCACGGCTCTCTCCATGGCCCTTGCCGGCGCCCGCGGCCAGACTGCCGAGGAAATACAGGCCGTCCTGCATCTCCATTACGACGCCACCTACGATGCCGCCCTGGGAGCCCTGCTCGCCGATCTCGCCCAGGCCGGTAACAGCCCAGGCAACCAACTGCACACCGCCAACGGACTCTGGGTGCAGAGAGGCTTCGCCATCCAGCCGGCCTTCGAGACCACGCTGGCCGGCAACTACCACGCCCCACTCACGCCGCTCGATTTTGTCGCGAACCCCGAGGCCGCGCGGTCCCGGATCAACCGCTGGACCGAAGAGCAGACCAAAGACAAGATCAAGGACCTGCTGCCGGCCGGCTCACTCGACGCCCAAACCCGCCTGGTCCTCACCAGCGCGATTTACTTCTACGGCAAATGGCAGCTCCCGTTCGTCCCCTCGCGCACCCAGCCGGCGCCTTTCACGCTGCCGGCCGGCGCCACCACCGAGGCCGGCTTCATGCACCAGACCGCGCACTTCGGCTACACCGAAACGCCGTCCGCGCAGATTCTGGAAATGCGCTACGCCGGCACGGGAATGGCGTTCGATGTCCTGCTCCCGAAGACCGTCACGGGCGTTGCCGGCCTGCAGAAATCGCTGACAGTCGAGAACCTGACCGGCTGGCTCGGCAACCTCACCGACCGGAACGTCGAGGTGAGCCTGCCGAAGTTCCGCGTGGAGTCAGCGTTTTCGCTGCGCGATGCGCTCGCGACCATGGGCATGCCGACGGCGTTCACCGGCAAGGCCGACTTTTCAGGCATCGACCCGAAGCGCGGCCTCGCCATCTCCGCCGCCGTCCACAAGGCGTTCGTCGATGTGTCCGAGCAAGGGACCGAAGCCGCCGCCGCCACCGGCCTGGCCGTGCACGCGACCGCCATGCGCCGGCCCGAGCCGCCCGTGGTCTTCCGTGCCGACCACCCGTTCGTCTTTCTGATCCGCGACACGCGCACCGAAGTAGTCCTCTTCATCGGCCGCCTGATGAACCCGAGATAAACCCGGAACGCTGACACTTGCCGTGGACCCGAGGGCAGTGCTTCGGCGGGGCCGTAGCCGGGGCACGTGCCGGGAAAGTAGCGGCCGTCTCGCCCATTGCCGGTCCTGATGTTCGCCCACCATCCTCAGCCGGCGGGGCGGGACTCTTCGCGCTTCGCGGTGACCGTGCGGGTCCGCACCCGGACACGGCCACGCCCAGCCCCGCTGGCGAGTCAGTCCCTTGACGCATCCTCTGGCGGCGGCCCGCCCAGGGTGGCCGTAGCGGTGTCCCCGGAGGCCACCGCCGGCCAGTTGATAGAGGTCGAACCCAGTTAACGCCGGAGCTGGTGCGGAGGCACTATCTTTAGCACCGCGGCCTGACTCGACCCGCCATATCCGCCGCTGACGGACACGCTGGTCACCGTGGTCACCGTGCCGGTCTGGACACCGAAGCTGGCGGCGCTCTGGCCTGCCGGAATCAGGCAGACCGGCGGGGATGGAAACGCAGTGAGATTGCTGCTTGAGATGCTCACCGTGGCGCCCTCGGGCGGCGCCGGCCCGCTCAACGTCAGGGTCACGGTAGCGGTGTCGCCGGGGGATACCACGGGCGGGCCGACCGAGACCGAACTCAGGGTTAATGCCGGCGCCAACGGTGTTACCGTCAGCATCGCGACCTGACTCGATCCGCCGTATCCCGCGCTGACGGGCACCACGGTCTGGGTGGCCACCGTGCCGGCCTGCAAAGCGAAAACCGCGCTGGTCCGGCCAGCCGGAATCATGTAATACGACTGTGTAGGAACCGCCGTGTTGTCACCGCTCGAAACACCGACCGATGCGCCCCCCGGCGGCGCCGGCCCGCTCAACGTCAAGCTCAGCATCGTCGTATTGCCGGACGCTACCGTCCCTGGATTGAAGACTATCGAACTCAAGGTCACGTCCGATGCCGACGGTGTAACCGTCAACATAGTGGCTTGGCTCACGCCGCCGTACTCGGCGCTGACAGCCACCGCAGTCGAAGTGGATACCAGACCGGCCTGGATGCCGAAACTGACGCTGGTCTGGCCGGCCAGAACGACATAGGCCGGCAGAGCCGGAAATGCCGCGGTATCGCCGCTTGCCACGCTGACCGACGCGCCCCCCGAAGGCGCCGGCCCGCTCAACGTCAGCGTCAGCGTTACCATGCCGCTGGAGGCTACACGCTGCGGACTGACGCTCACCGAACTCAACACCGTCGAGGGCGCCGGCGGAGTCACTGTCACCGCAGCAGTCAGGCTGTCGCTGCCGTAACTCGCCCCGACCCTCACGTCCGTCGAAGCCGATACTGTCCCGCCTTGCACCATAAAGCGCGCGCCGCTTTGGCCTTCCGGAATCAGGTACACCGCCTGCACCGGAAACGCGGAAGCGTCGCTGCTGGTCATGTTCACCGACGCCCCTCCCGTGGGCGCCGGCCCGCCCAAACTCAGCGTCACCGTGGCCATGTTGCCCGATGTCACGCTGGCCGGAGTGATGCCGATGGCTGTCAGGCTGGAGGGCGCCGGCGGGGTGGACGGCGCGACGGTCACCATGGCCACCTGGCTGGTGCTGCCATAGCACGCCCCTATCGCCACCGTCACGGGAGCCGTCACCGTGCCCGCCTGCACGTTGAGGCTGGCGCTCGTCTGGCCGGCTGGAACCCAGTACGACGAAGGAGCCGGAAAAGCCGTACTGTTGGCGCTCGAAATACCCACCGGAATTCCTCCCGCGGGTGCTGGGCCGCTCAACGTCAATGTAAGTGTGGCTGTGCCGCCGGGAGCGACCGCAGCCGGACTGATGCTCAGGGAGGTCAGGGATACCTGCGGCGATACTTCAGGTGACGGCGGCGTCAGAGTCACCATGGCCTGTTGACTGGTTCCACCGTACGCCGCGCCAACCGTTACCGTGCTGGCCGTTTCCACTTCTCCGGTCTGCACGCTGAAACCCGCATCGCTCTGGCCCGCGGGAATCAGGTACGTAGCCTCGGTGGGGAACACCGCGGAATTGCCGCTCGACACGCTGACCGCTGCGCCATCCGGCGGCGCCGGACCGCTGAGTGTCAGCATCAGGGTCGCAGTCCCGCCCGAGGTTACCGTGGTCGGGCTAATCTCGATTGAGATCAACCCCACCGGCGGCGGCGATACCGGTGTTACCGCGACCGTTGCCACCTGACTGGCGCCGCCATAGCCGGCGCCGACTGCTATGGCCGTCGCCACCGAAACCGTTCCGGCCTGCACGCTGAAACTGGCGCTCGTCTGACTGGCCGGAATCGTATACGACGCTGGAACCGGGAACGCCGTGGCGTTGTTGCTGCCCAGGCTGACCGAAGCGCCGCTCGACCCCGCCGGGCCGCTGAGTGTCAGGGTCACTGTCGCCGTCCCGCCCGAGGCCACCGTCGCCGGGCTGATGCCGATGGACGATAGCGTCACCGTTGGCAGCGGCGGCGTCACCGTCACGGACGCGTGCTGGGCGGTCCCTCCTCCGTAACCGGCGGTGACCGCCACCGTCGTCGCTGCCGATACGCTCCCCGCTGTGACGCTAAAGCTCGCGGTGCTCTGGCCCGCGGGGACCAGATAGGTCGATTGTACGGGAAGGACCGTGGGGTTATTGCTCCCTACCGAGACCGCCGCGCCGCTCGACCCCGCCGGGCCGCTCAGTGTAAGCGTAACGGTTGCCGTCCCACCGGAAGCCACCGCCGCCGGGCTGATGCCGATGGACGCCAGCGTCACCGTTGGCGCTACCGGCGTCACCGTCACGGACGCGTACTGGGCGGTCCCTCCCCCGTAACCGGCGGTGACCGCCACCGTCGTGGCTGTCGATACGCTCCCCGCCGTGACGCTAAAGCTCGCGGTGCTCTGGCCCGCAGGGACCAGATAGGTCGACTGTACGGGAA
>Ga0265316_10000917_pt1 | contig 32094 bp, 31 predicted proteins | sample 4522metaG_FD_202092 | JGI IMG/M metagenome (GOLD analysis project Ga0265316, IMG submission 202092) | Rhizosphere microbial communities from Carex aquatilis grown in University of Washington, Seatle, WA, United States - 4-5-22 metaG | ecosystem: Host-associated > Plants > Roots > Rhizosphere >...
GCTGTTCGGGCCGGTGCTCGGCGGGGTCGCCTCGGTCGCCGGAATCGGCTGGACGTTCGGTGTCGTCGGCGTCGCCTCGCTCGGCCTCGTCGCCTGGGCCGCGACGACGCCCTCCGCCCGGCCGGAGCAGCCGCAGTCCGTGCGGATGCTCGCGCACGCGTTCGGCGACCCTCGCGTGCTCGCCGCATTCTGGTTCGTCGTGCTCCCGGCCCTGCTGTTCGGCACCGTCTCCGTGCTCGCGCCTCTGCGCCTGGCGGCGCTCGGCTTCGGCTCGGTCGCGATCGGTGCGGTCTTCCTCTGCGCCGGAGCGTTCGAGGCCGCGAACAACATCGTCGTCGGCAGGCTCTCCGACCGGCGCGGGCCGCTCTTCCCCATTCGCATCGGGCTTGCCGCTTCGATCGTCGTCGCGGCGATCTATCCGTGGCCGGACGAGCGCTTCGCGCTGGCGGTCGTCGTCGTCTGCGGCGGCCTGGCGTTCGGCACATTCTTCACGCCGGGCATGACACTCGTCACCAACCTGTCGGAAGCACGCGGGCTCGACCACGGCTACACGTTCGCGCTCGTCAACCTCGCCTGGGCGCCCGGCCAGGCGCTCGGCGCAGCCGGCGGCGGCGAACTCGCCCACGCCACCCGTGACGCGGTCCCATACCTCGTCCTCTCGGTGGTCTGTGCACTTACGCTTGGCGCCCTATGGCACCTCACAGGATCGACAGGCTCGACGACGCGGTCGGATCCGGGCTCGAACGCCTCGTCGTCGCGCACCACCGGCGCCGCCTGAAGCGACACGGCTGGGAGCGCGCCTACGACCCGGCGGACGACGGGCTCTGGTGCGCGGGCGACCCGCCGCCGCGAGACGGCAACGCCGTCGAGATCCTGATCGACGGCGAGGAGGCGCTCCCACGTCTCGAGCACGAGCTGGCGGACGCGCGCGAATCGGTGCTCCTCGCCGGCTGGCACTTCCAGCCCGACTTCCGCCTCTCGCGCGGCGGCCCGACGCTGCGCGAGCTCCTCGCCGAAGCGGCCGAGCGAGTCGACGTGCGCGTGCTCGCCTGGGCAGGCGCACCGCTGCCCCTCTTCACCCCCTCGCGCTCGGCGGTTCGCGCTGGACGCGATGCGCTCGTGCGCGGGACGCGCATCCGCATGGCGCTCGACGCGCGCGAACGCCCGATGCACTGTCACCACGAGAAGCTCGCGGTGATCGACCGCCGCGTTGCGTTCGTCGGTGGGATCGACCTGACGGCACTCGCCGGCGACCGGCTGGACTCGAGCGCGCATCCCGCACGTGGCGCAATCGGCTGGCACGACGCCTCGTCGCGCATCGAGGGTCCCCTCGTCGGCGACGTCGCCGGACACATCGCCCTGCGCTGGCACGAAGTAACGGGCGAGACGATCGACGCAACCTGCGACACCGTTCCGCGTGGCGCCGTTCGCGCGCAGTTCCTGCGCACGATCCCGAACTCGGTGTACGACGCGGTGCCCCGCGGCGACTACCGCATCCTCGAGGCGTATGTGCGCGCCTTACGCAGCGCACAGCACCTCGTCTACCTGGAGTCGCAGTTCCTCTGGTCGCCGGAGCTTGTCGCGATCCTCGCCGAGAAGCTGCGCAACCCGCCGACCGACGAGTTCCGCGTCGTCGTCCTCCTGCCCGCCCGGCCCAACAATGGGCAGGACGACACACGCGGGCAGCTCGGCGTCCTCGTCGACGCGGACCGCCACGACCGCCTGCTCGCGTGCACCCTCTATCAGCAGGATCGCGCCGAGCAGGTTTACGTCCACGCGAAGATCGGCATCGTCGACGACCGCTGGCTCGCGCTCGGCTCCGCGAACCTGAACGAGCACTCACTCTTCAACGACACGGAGGCGTGCGTGATCACGTGCGACGAGGAGCTCGTGCGCACGACACGGCTGCGCTTGTGGCGCAGCCACCTCGACAGCGACGATCCCACCTTCGAGACGTGGCGCGAACGGGCCGGCGACGAGAGCTTCGATCGCGTGCAGCCACTGCCCCACGTCTCTCGACGTTCGCGCCGCTTCCTCGGGCCAATCAACGGGCTGTTGGTGGACGGCTAGGGTCCGCGCGTGCAGAAGGTGCTGGTCGCAAACCGGGGGGAGATCGCCCTGCGCGTCTTTCGCGCTGCACGCCGGCTCGGCCTCGGCACCGTCGGGGTCGTCGCACCCGACGACGCGGGCTCGCTGCATGCACGCTCTGCCGACGAGGTAGTCGAGATCCGCTCGTACCTCGACCCCGACGAGCACATCCGCGCTGCGAAGCTCGCCGGCGCCGACGCTGTGCATCCCGGTTACGGCTTCCTCGCCGAGAACGGCGACTTCGCGGAGGCGGTCGAGGCGGCAGGCCTCATCTGGATCGGCCCGCCACCGGACGCGCTGCGCGCCGGTGGCGACAAGCTCGCTGCCAAGCGAATCGCCGCTGAGGCCGGCGTGCCGACCATCCCGGAAGCCGTCGAGCCGCCGCTGATCGTCAAAGCCGCTGCTGGCGGCGGCGGCCGCGGGATGCGCGTCGTCCGCTCGCGCGCCGAGCTCGACGACGCGGTCGACGCGGCGCGGCGCGAGGCACAGGCGGCGTTCGGCGACGATCGCATCTACCTCGAGCGCTATCTCGAACGGCCGCGACACATCGAGATCCAGCTGCTCGCAGACGCGCACGGCACGCTGCTGGCGCTGGGCGAGCGCGACTGCTCGGTGCAACGCCGCCACCAGAAGGTGCTCGAGGAGACACCGTCGCCCGCGCTCGACGCCGAACTGCGCGCACGCATGAGCGACGCCGCGGTGCGGTTCGCCCGGGCGATCGGCTACGTCGGGGCGGGCACGGCCGAGTTCGTGCTCGAAGGGCGCGAGTTCTTCTTCCTAGAGCTGAACGGGCGGATCCAGGTCGAGCACGCGGTCACCGAGGCCGTCACGGGCGTCGACCTCGTGCAGTGGCAGCTCCGCATCGCGCGCGGCGAGCCGCTCGAGCTCGCTAGTAACACTGTGTTACAAGCGCACGCGGTCGAGGCGCGGCTCTACGCCGAGGACCCGCTGACCTTCCTGCCGCAGGCGGGACGGATCGAGCGCCTTCGCCTGCCCTCGTCGATCCGAGTCGACGCCGGCGTCGAACAGGGCGACGAGGTCGGCACCTCCTACGACCCGCTGATCGCGAAGCTGATCGCGACCGGCGCGACGCGCGACGAGGCGCTCGACCGGCTCGCCGCGGCGCTCGCCGAGACGGAGGTCGGCGGCGTGATCACCAACCTGCCGTTCCTGCGCTGGCTCGTCGTCCACCCCGTGTTCCGCAGCGGCGAGGCAACGACCGCCTTCCTCGTCGAGTACCCGCCGCTCTCGCAGCCGCCCGCCGCGCCGGCCGACCCGGTCTGGCGCGGCGCCTTCCGCCTCAACCTCCCCGCGCCGGCGCCGCAGCCTGCTCCCGACGTGGACGCGACCGCCCACGCGCACGGGCCGGCGGAGGAGTCGAGCACGATCACCGCCCCGATGCCGGGGACGGTGATCAAGGTGAACGTGCGCGCGGGCTCGACCGTCAAGGCTCGAGACCCACTCGTCGTGCTGGAGGCGATGAAGATGGAGACGCCGCTCGTCTCGCCCTACGACGCGACCGTGCGCGCCGTCCACGTGCGGGAAGGCGACCGTGTTGCCGGCGGCGCCGTGCTCGTCGAGCTCGACGACTAGAAGATCTTCTGGAGCTTCATGGCCGCGCCCATGTCGCCCTTGATCTTCAGCTTGCCGGTCATGTAGGCCGTCGTCGGGTTCTGCTCGCCGCTGACGATCTTCTCGAACGTCTCGGCAGACGTCTCGATCGTCGCATCCGCGGCGCCTTCGCCCGGGGTGACGGCGATTGCGCCGTCAGCCACGCTGACGAGCCACTGCCCCTCGCCCTCGATGTCGAACAGGTACGAGTTCGTCATCCCGGCGAGCTTCGACGCGTCGGCGCGAGACTCGAGTGTGTCGAAGAAATCCTTGGCTGCCACCGCTTGATCCGCTCCTTAGGTCGAGGGTTGACTCGCCAGTCAACCTACCGGAGCGGACGGCTACGCGGCGCCGGCTTGTGGCAGATGGCGCTCGATCAGCAGGTTCGAGAGCCGGCTCTGCGCGGTCGCGAGACGGCGGCGGTTCTCCTCGAGGTGGTCGCGCCCGGCGCCGGATGCACGCAGCTCCTGGCGCTCCGCGACGATTCGGCCGATCTCCTCGGTCAACGTCTCAACGGTGTGCCGCACTGCACTCGTCTTCTGCGCCGCATTCATCTCTCTCCCAAAGCTAATCGGCCGGTCGTACGGAGCCCGTATGCCACGGAAGGGGGTTTCGACACGGCGCCTCCGGCTCCTCGGTACCATCGCCCCCCGTCGTGAACTTCGATCTCGAGCCCGAGCACGAGCTGCTGCGCGACACGGTGCGCGAGTTTGCGCTCGCGAAGATCGCGCCGGTCGCCGAGGAGCTCGACCGCGAGAAGCGGTTCCCGTACGAGCTCGTCGCCGACCTGGCCGAGCTCGGCTTGCTGGGCATGACGATCCCGGAGGAGTACGGCGGAGGCGGCACCGACACGCTCTCGTACGCGATCGCCATCGAGGAGCTGACGCGGATCGATTCGTCCGTCGCGATCACGGTGGCGGCGCACCACTCGCTCGGCACGCTGCCGATCTACTACTTCGGCGACGAAGCCCAGAAGCGTCAGTGGCTGCCCGACCTCGCGTCGGGGAAGGCGCTCGCCGCGTTCGGGCTGACCGAGGCCAACGCGGGCTCCGACGCCGGCGCGACGCGTACGACGGCCACGCTCGACGGCGGCGAATGGGTCGTCGACGGCTCGAAGATCTTCATCACGAACGCCGGCACCGACATCACCGCCTGCGTGACGATCACCGCCCTCACCGCCGAGGGCGAGATCTCGAACATCATCGTCCCGAACGGCACGCCGGGCTACGTGATCTCCGAGCCGATGCAAAAGCTCGGCTGGCGCGCCTCCGATACGCGCGAGCTCTCGTTCCAGGGAGCGCGCGTCCCCGAGGAGAACCTGCTCGGGCCGCGCGGGCAGGGCTTCCACCAGTTCATGCAGATCCTCGACGGCGGGCGCATCTCCGTCGCGGCGATGGGCGTCGGCCTGGCCCAGGGCGCCTACGACCTTGCGCACCGCTACGCGCTCGAGCGCGAGCAGTTCGGCCGGCCGATCGCGAAGTTCCAGTCGGTGCAGACGATGCTCGTCGACATGGCGACCGAGATCGAGGCCGCGCGCGAGCTCGTCTGGAAGGCCGCCTGGGAGAAGGACCAGGGACGCGACTTCGGCAAGACGGCAGCGATGGCGAAGCTCTTCTCCGGCGAGCTCTCACACCGCGCGGTGAACTCTGCGCTGCAGATCCACGGCGGCTACGGCTTTATGGACGAGTACGCGATCTCGCGGCTGTACCGCGACCAGAAGATCCTGGAGATCGGCGAGGGGACGAATGAGGTTCAGCGGATGGTCATCGCTCGCCATCTCGGTCTGTAGCGCGCTCGTCTTCGCCGCGCCTGCCGGGGCGCACCTGTCCGTCAACCCGGACACGGTGCACACGGGTGCGCTCGTCGACCTCGGCTTCTCCGTGCCGAACGCCGACGATCCCAACGGGATCGACCACGTCACGATCAAGGCGCCGCCGGAGTTCGTGCTCGACGACGGCGAGGCGGTCGCCGGATGGACGCAGTCGCGCAGCGGCCAGGTGCTGACGTGGACCGGAGGCCAGATCCCGTCGCGCGAGTACGCCCGGTTCGGGATTCGCGGCACCACGCCCGCGCAGGCGGGGACGGTCTTCTTCAACGTGCTCGTCGGCGACCGGACCGGCAAGTCGATCACCTATCGCATCGGCCTCGGCGTCGTCGCGCACGGAACGCGTGACGTGGGCGCCCGCTCGCTCGGTAAGGCGGCGCTGGTCGTCGCCGTGATCGGCGCCGCCCTGGCGCTGGCCGCGCTCTTCGTCGGGCTGTATCTCTGGCTGCGTCCGCCACCCCCGTGAGTTAACCTCGGGAGCCGTGCTGCTCTTTCGGCAGTTCGTCGATGGCGACCTCGGGTGCGCCTCGTACCTCGTCGGCGACCCCGAGGCGGGAGTCGCCGTCGTCGTCGACCCGTCGATCCGGATCGAGCAGTACCTCGAGGCCGCCGACGCCGCGGGCGTACGGATCGAGCGCGTGCTGGAGACGCACACCCACGCCGATCATCTCTCCGGCCACGGCCGCCTGGCGCTCGAGCACGGCATCCCCGTCGCGATCAACCCGATCGCCGAGCCCGAGTACCCCTTCGAGCCGCTGGCCGACGGCCAGGTGGTCGAGGTCGGCGCTGTACGGATCCGCGTGCTGCACACGCCCGGCCACCGTCCCGAGCACTCGGCGTTCGTCGTCGACGACCGGATCGCGCTGACCGGCGACTCGATGTTCGTCGGCGACGCCGCGCGCCCCGATCTCGCGGTCGCCGCGCGCGAAGGCGCCGAGGATCTCTTCTACTCGCTCGCAAAGCTGTCCGCGCTCGGCGACGATGTCGAGGTGTACCCCGGGCATGTCGCCGGTTCGCTCTGCGGCGGGAACATGAGCAGCGAGCGCTCGTCGACGATCGCCCAGGAGCGCGCCTCGAACAGTGCGCTCGCATTTCGCAACGTGCAGGAGTTCGTGCTCGTGTCGGCCTCGGTCTCGACGCCGCGCCCACCGACCACGGCGCTCGTCGTCTCGCTCAACGCCGGCCCGTGGGTCGCCCGGCCCGACGATCCCGTAGAGCTCGCACAGCCGGGCGACGCGACCGTGCTCGACGTCCGCCCGTTCACCGACTACACGGTGGGACACGTGCCCGGCGCGATCAGCGTGCCGGTGACGGGCTCGTCGTTCGGGACGAAAGCCGGGTTCGTGCTGGTCGCAGGCGAGCCTGTCGTACTGCACGCGCGCTCGCGCGCAGAGGCGCTCGAGGCTGCGTGGGGGCTCTGGGCGATCGGCAAGCTCGACCTGGCCGGCTACGTGCTTTCGCCGCACGCGACGGAGACCCTCGCGACGGTGAACGTCGACGAGCTCCGGCGCCTGCTCGCGGCCGCGGAGGACGTGCAGCTCGTCGACGTGCGCGAGACGACCGAGCGCGACGACGGCTACATCCCCGGCTCACGCAGCATCCCGTATCGCCTGATCCGCAAGCTCGGCTGCGGCGCGCTCGAGCGCTCGAAGCCGGTTGTGACCGTGTGCGAGAGCGGGCCGCGCGCTGCGATCGCAGCGTCGTTGCTCCAGCGCGAAGGCTTCGACGTGCGCGCGGTCGCCGACGGCGGCGTCGCCGACTTCACCGACACCGTGTCGTTCCGGCGCTGCGGCGGCTAGCGCAGACGCTCGAAGTCGTAGCTCTCCGCGGCGAGCGCGGCGCAGATCTCGACGCAGTGCTCTTCGTCGCGCGTGACGAGCGTGAGCTCGACGCCCGTGCGAACGAGGCCGATGCCCATGCCCTCGCGGCGATGGTTGATCTCGAGGATGTTCGCGCGATGGTCTGCGACGAGCTGGAGCAGCTTCAACAGCTCGCCCGGATGATCCGGCACGCTCGTACGCAAGACGAGGAAGCGCCCGGCGCGCGCGAGGCCGTGCCGGACGACCGACATGAGCATCGTTGCGTCGATGTTGCCGCCGGAGAGCAACGCGCAGACGCCGCCGCCACGGTCGCCGGCCTGACCGCTGAGGATCGCTGCGACAGACGCGGCGCCCGCGCCCTCGACGACCAGCTTCGAGCGCTCGAGCAGCAGCGTGATCGCCTCGGCGATCGTCTCGTCGTCGACGTGCACGGTCTCGTCGAGCAGCTCGTCGAGGATCGACATCGTCAGCTCGCCCGTGTGCTTGACGGCGATCCCGTCGGCGATCGTGCCGTGGCCCTTCTTGCCCGCCTGCACGCCGACGATACGAACGCCCGGCCGCAGGGCGCGTAGCGCGATCGAGATGCCGGCGGCCACACCGCCCCCTCCGATCGGCAGCAGGAACGTCTCCACGTCGGGCAGCTGCTCGGCGAGCTCCAGGCCGAGCGTCCCCTGCCCCGCGATCACCGCCTCGTCCTCGAACGCGTGCACGAACGTCGCGCCCGTCTCGGCGGCGCGCGCCATCGCCTCCGCGAGCGCGTCGTCGAACGTCGCGCCGGCGAGCACCGTGTCCGCTCCGTAGTTGCGCGTCGCCTCGACCTTCGCCATCGGCGCGTCCTGCGGCATGTAGACGGTCGCCCGGATCCCGAGCTCCCGCGCGGCCCACGCGACGGCCTGGCCGTGGTTGCCCGCGCTCGCCGCGATCACTCCGGCGGCGCGCTCGGCCGCTCCGAGCCCCGTCAGCTTGTTGACCGCGCCGCGAATCTTGAACGAGCCCGTGCGCTGTAGGTTCTCCGCCTTCAACCACACAGGCCGGCCGGCACGCCGCGACAGCGTGTCGGAGCCGTACACCGGCGTGACACGTGCGTGCACGGCGACGCGCTCGCGCGCCGCCTGGATCTCAGTGAGCGTCGGTGCCGTCTGTATCGCCAACGTGGAACACCCTCTGGAGGATTTCACGAACTGCGGTCAGCGGGTCGAGCCGACGCGCCTGCACCTCCCCGAGCAGCCGCTGCAGCTCGGGATCGTCCTGCACCACCCGCTCGATGTGGCGGCGCGCCCGGTTGGACGCGACCTGGAACACCTCGGAAGCGAGATTGCGCCGCCGGCGCGCGTCGAGCTCGCCGTCCGCCTCGAGCCAGGCGCGATGCTCCTTGATCTTCTCCCACAGCGTCTCGACGCCCTCGCCGCGCATCGCCTCGGTCAGCACGATCGGCGGCGTCCAACCCTCATGCGGGCCGAGCGCGAGCACCTGCCGCACCTCGTTCTGCATCGTCTTCGCCATCGGGTGATCCATCTTGTTGATCGCGATCACGTCGGGTATCTCCATGATCCCGGCCTTCAACGCCTGGATCGAATCGCCGGAGCCCGGCATCAGCGCGAGCACAACCGTGTCGGCGATCGACAGCACGCCGACCTCGCTCTGGCCCGTGCCGACCGTCTCGAGGAAGACGACGTCCTTGCCCGCCGCATCGAGCACGAGCAGCGTCTGCAACGTCGTCTCGGCGAGCCCGCCGAGATGCCCGCGCGTGCCCATCGAGCGAATGAAGACGTCCGGATCGAGGAAGTGGTCGGTGAGCCGGATGCGGTCGCCGAGCAGAGCGCCTTGCGTGAAGGGGCTCGACGGGTCGACCGAGATCACGCCGACGGTCTGCTCCTCGGCGCGCACCAGGCGGATCAGCGCCGACGCAAGGCTCGACTTGCCGACGCCGGGCGGCCCGGTCAGCCCGACGGCGAAGGCGTGGCCGGTCTTCGGATAGAGGTCGCTGACCACCTCGTAGGCGAGCGGGTCACCGTTCTCGACCAGCGTGATCGCGCGCGCGAGCGCCCGCTTGTCGCCGGCCTCGATCGCCTGCACGAGACGTTCTCGCGTCCAGTTGCGCCGCTCGCTCACGCCGGGATGCTACGCAGCTTGCTCGTGAACGACGACCGACTGAGGCTTGATGCCGCGCGAGAGCACATACGCGGTCACCCCACCGCCCGCCGTCAGCGCGCCGGCGACCGTGTAGGTCCAGCGCGGGCCGATCAGGTTCGTGAGCTCGCCGGCGGCAACCATCGCGACGCCGAGCAGCGCATTGTGCGCGCTGATGATCAATGTGAACGCGCGGCCGCGCAGGCGGTCCGTGGTGTTCCTCTGGACGATCAGAACGGTCATCGGGAACGTCAGCCCGTTGCCGAAGCCGGAGACCACCATTGCGAGCGCCGCGACCCACACGTTCGGCGAGATGGCCGCACCGATGATCCCCACCGCCCACGGCACGAAGGCAACCGGGTAGGACAGCATCAAGTCGCGCCGCTCGATCAGCAGACCGGTGACGAGGCTGCCGATGACGAGGCCGACGCCGGTCGCGGTCCAGAGCAGGCCGTAGCCGAACGCGCCAGCGCCGAGCGAGCGTGTCGCGAGGAAGATCTCGGAGACGTTGACGAGCCCGCTGGCGAGCATGGTCAGGCCGAACGCGACGAGCACGACGAGGAGCGCGCGCGAGCGCCTGAACGCGGCGAGGCCGTCGGTGAGGTCGCGCCAGTGGCCGCGCGTGATGCCCTGCTCGCTCTGCAGGTACCCGGCCGGGATCCGCACGAGGAGCGCGGCGGAGAAGAGGAACGTCGCCGCGTTGATCCAGTAGACGAGGTGCGGCCCCGACCAGCTGACCAGGGCACCGCCGATGACCGGGCCGACCGCTGTCGCAAGCCAGTCGGTCGCCTGGAGCAGCGACGTGCCGCTTGCGAGATCGACCTCCGAGACGAGGTTCGGCACGCCTGCGAGCACAGCGGGGCGAAAGAACGAGTTCGCGGTCCCGGCGACGGCGGCGAGCAGCACGATCGCGAGCGGCGTGTCGGCGAACGGCAGCACGCAGAACACCGCGAGGCGAACGAGGTCCGCGCTGACGATCAACTTCTTGCGCGAGAGCCGGTCGATCAGTGGTCCCGCCACGAGCCCGACCACGATCGACGGCAGGAACGTGACGATGAAGAGGAGGCTTACCCACCACGGTGAGTCCGTGCGGTGCGTGATGTCCGCAGTGAGCGCGATCGTGGCCATCCACGTCCCGATCCCGGAGCCGAGCGTGGCGAAGAAGAGCAGACGGAAGTTGTCGTAGCGGAGCACCGCCCCACGGCGGCTGAGCGAGAACCACCCGCCCGGTCCTTTGATCACGCGCGCGCCAGCACCCGTCCGAGCGCCGCAGCAAACAGGTCGAGCTCCTCGGGTGTTCCGACCGAGATGCGAATTGCCGTGGGCGAGCCGAAGCCGGCGAGCGGCCGCACGATGATCCCTTCGCGCAGCAGTCGTTCGAAGAGCTCGTTCGCGTCGGCGCCGGTGTCCACGTAGATGAAGTTGCCGACCGACTGGACCGGTTCGAGCCCGTGCTCGGCCAGCACGGCCTCGAGCCGCGCTAGGCCTTCCGCGTTGACGGCACGCCGGCGCGCGAGCTCTGCTTCGTCCCCGATCGACGCGATCGCAGCGATCTGCGCGGGGGTCGTCAGGTCAAACGGCCGCCGCACCTTGGCCATCGCGGCGCACACGGCGCGCGGCGCGACGGTGTAACCGACCCGCAGCCCCGCGAGCCCGTAGATCTTCGAGAACGTGCGCAGCACCGCCACGCGGCGGCCCGCCTTGAAGTAGCGCTCGACCGCGTCGGGATAGTCGGGGCGGTCGATGTACTCGAAGTACGCCTGGTCGACGACGGTGAGAACGTGGTCGGGCACGCGCTCGAAGTACGCGTCGAGCTCGTCCGCGGTGTTCATCGTCCCGGTCGGGTTGTTCGGATCGCAGATGTAGACGAGCTTGGTCTGCCCGCCGATCGCGTCGAGTAGCGCGTCGAGGTCGTAGCGATGATCGACGAGCGGCACGAGCGTCGCCTCGGCGCCCTGCTTACGCGCGTAGATCACGTAGCTCGGGAACGACGGCCAGCCGCAGACGATGCCATCGCCGGGGTCGAGGATCGCCTGGCTGAGCATGTCGATGCAGCCGTCCGCGCCGGCCCCGACGCTGATCTCGTCGAAGGCGACGCCGTGCCGCTCGGCGAGCGCCTCGTGCAGCCGGAAGACGCCCCCGTCCGGATAGCGGTTGAGCTCGCGCGCCGCGCGGTCGAGCGCCTCGAGGGCCGCCGGGAACGGGCCGAACGGCCCTTCGTTCGAGGCGAGCTTGATCACGCGCTCGAGGCCCAACTCGCGCTGGACGTCCTCGACCGGCTTCCCCGGCTGGTAGGGGGTCAGCCCATTGACAGTGGCCCGGAAAAAGGCGTCGCCGAAGTCCTCGAACCCGCTCGTCACGTCGGGGGACCCTACCCGGCTACGCTCGAACAGGTGGAGGACGCTTTCCAGCAGGTGATCGATGGCGCGCTCGAGTCGCTCCCGCCGGACCTGCGTGCACAGATCTCGAACCTCGAGCTCATCGTCGAGGCCGAGCCACCGCCTGGCGAACGACTGCTCGGCCTCTACCAGGGCGTGCCGCTGACGCGACGCGGCCGGAGCTACAGCGGAGTCCTACCGGACAAGATCACGATCTACCGCGGCCCGCTCGAGCGCCTCTATGGACACGACCCGCAGCTGCTCGACCGGGAGATCCGGCGTGTCGTCCTGCACGAGGTGGCGCACCACTTCGGGATCAGCGATGAGCGGCTGGTCGAGCTCGACCGTTACTGACCGCCGCTACACCTTGTTGATGCGCACCGCCGTTCCGTACGCGCAGATCTCCGTCCAGGTATCGCCCATCTCCGACGTGTCGAAGCGCATCGCGACGATCGCGTTCGCGCCCTTCGCCTCGGCCTCTTCCGTCATGCGCTGGATCACGTCGTTGCGGCTGTCGACGAGAGCTTTCGTCATGCCTTTCAGCTCGCCGCCCATGATCGACTTCAAGCCCGCCCCGAATTGCGAGAAGGCGTTGCGCGAGCGGACAGTGAGGCCGAAGACCTCGCCGTAGACCTCGGTGATCTCGTGGCCGGGAATGTCGTTCGTGGTTGCGATCAGCATGATCGAGCACCTCCAATGTGCCGGGAAACGTTTGGGGGACACCATCCCACACCCACGGCGGCCTGGATGCCTAGGCTGCAGGCATGCCCGAGCTCGGCCTCTTCCCGCTCCCGATCGTGCTCGTCCCGACGGAGCGGATCCCGCTGCACATTTTCGAGCCGCGCTACCGCGAGCTGATCGACGAGTGCGTCGCGACGAAAACCGAATTCGGCCTCGCGCTCTCGACCGGCGACGGCGCAGTGCACGAGGTGGGAACACGCGCGCGCGTCGCGGACGTGCTCGAGGTGCTCGAGGACGGGCGCATGAACGTCGTCGTGGAAGGGGGCGACCGGTTTCGCCTGCTCGAGCTGACGACGGGCCGAGCGTTCACGACGGGGATCGTCGAGCCGCTCGTCGATGACGACGACCCCGCCGACGACGCCGACGTCGAACGGGCGCTCGAGCTGTTCGGCGAGCTGGCGGCGCTCGCCGAGAGCGACGTCGACGTTCCCGATCCCTCGTCGCCGACCTTCGACTGGGAGCTCTCCGCGCGCGTCGACTTCGGGGTCGATCCGAAACAGGAGCTGCTCGCGATGACGTCGCCGCGACGGCGGATGGCAGGGCTCGTCGTCGTGCTCGAGAGCTCACTGGAGGCCCTGCGCGCCGAGCAGCTGCTGCGCGAGCGCGCCGGCCGCAACGGCAAGGTCTCGCCGGTCGACCCGGGACCAGACTCGTCTACGTGACGATCCCGGCGCCGCCACGGCGGGCGTCGCCGGCGGCAGCGAGCGTTCCGTCGCGCACCTCGACGGCGTTCGTGCCGCCGAAGAAGAGGTTGCGCCTGCGCCAGCGCACGACCTCGTAGCCGAGCGCCGCCACGCGGTCGAGCTCGGCGGGATCGAAGCCGCCCTCGCAGTGCACGTGCGGCTCGTCGACGTGCACGCGTGGCAGGTCGATCGCGGACGCGACGTCGAGACCGTGGGCGACGACGTTCGCGATCACCTGCATGATCGCGCCGCGCAATCGCACCGAGCCCGCGCTGCCGACGACGAGCCGCGGCCCGGCCGCGTTGACGACGACGGTCGGCGCCATCATGCTCGTCAGCCTCCGGCCTGGCTCCGCAGGTCCGCCCGCGACGAGGTCGTACTCGCCGAGCATGTTGTTCAGGTGGATGCCCGTGCCCGGGACGATCACGCCGGAACCGGAGCCGGTCGACGACGTGAGTGACGCCGCGGTGCCGTCTGAGTCGACAACCGACACGTGCGTCGTCCCTGCCGGCGCCGGCTCGGTGTGACCGGGCGCGCCCGCCTCGATCCGCGCGAGCCCGCGGGCAATTCCCTCCGGCGAGAGCAACCTGCGCGCGAGCCCGCCGCGGTGGAGCGCGCTCGTGAAGCCCTCCTCGCGCACGCGCGTCTGCTCGCGCATCACGTCGGCGAGCGAGGCGATCGCCTCGGCGCTCCCAGGGGCGCCGAGTCCGGTATGCGCGAGCAGCGCCAGCCCGTAGGCGATCAGGATCCCGCCTGACGACGGCGGCGGGTTTGAGATCACTTCGTGGCCGAGATAGCCGACGCGCACCGGCCGGCGCCACGCGACGCGGTAGCCCGCGAGATCGCGCTCGGTGATCGCACCCCCACCCGCGCTTACCGTCTCGACGATCGCGCGCCCGAGCTCGCCGCGGTAGAGCGCAGCCGCGCCCTCCTCGGCGATCTGCTCGAGCGTGTCGCCGAGGTCGGGCAGCTGCACCGTGTCGCCCGGGCCGAGCCGCGATCCGTCCGCGCGGCTGTAGACCCGCCGGCCCTCGTCGGTGTGCCGCAGGATCAGGTCGAGGATCGCGTGCAGGTGCGCCTGGGGGCGCGAGAGCTCCACGCCGCTCCGGGAAAGCTCGATCGCGGGCTCGAGCAGCACGCGCCAGGGCAACCGGCCGTAGGCGCGGTGGACGGCCTCGAGCCCCGCGGTGGCCCCGGGCACCGCGCACGAGGCTTCGCCGATCCGAAAGACCTGGGTCGTCTCACTGTCACCGCCGAACGCGACGTCGATCGCGTGCATCGCGGCCGCTGACGGTACGGGCCGGCCGATCCCCGGCGTCGAGACGAAGAAGTCGGCCAACCGCGCCGGCCGCCCGTCGGAGGGGACGACCAGTGCGAAGCCGCCGGCCCCCGGGCCGGTGAGCGGGCTTTCGGCCACCCAGGCAGCAAGTGCGGCCGCGACGCAGGCGTCGACGGCATTCCCGCCCTCGTCCAGCACCCGAGCCCCCGCGGCCGCGCTCAACGGGTGTCCGGCGGCGACAGCGCCCCTCATGGAACTCCCCCGGCCGCCGATGACATTTGAGCAGTGCGCATCCCTCTCCGAATCTTCACCGTTTCCCAACGATCTCGAAGCGAAGGATCGGCTATCACATACAGAAGCCCCATTTATGACCATCTCCCGTAGGAAGCTCCTCATTTCCGCGGCGGCCCTCGCCCTCCTCATGGGCGTGGCGCTCTCGCCGCAACTGCTCGGCGCCCACGTCGCTTCGGCCTTCGAGTCGTTGCGCGGTGCCGAGCGGCACTGGCTTCTGCTCGCGGCGGCCGGCTTCGTCGCCGCTTTCGCCTGCACGGTCGGCGCCTGGCGCGCCGCGCTCGCAGCCGCCGGCGGCCGCATCTGCCCCAGGCGGGCAGCGGCGAGCCTCGGTGTCGGCTCGATGGTGAACTCCTTCGCGCCCGCCAAGCTCGGCGACGCCGTGAAGATCGCACTGTTCTCAAAGGGGATCGACGCGCCCGGCCGCATCTGGACGGCAGGCGGCGTCTACGCCGGGCTCACGGCAGCGCGCTCGCTGGTGCTCGCCGCGCTGCTCGTCGTCGCGTCCGCGACCGGAGCGATGCCGCTGTGGCCGGTGTTCACGCTCTGCGGGCTCGTCGCCGCACTCGCGGTCGCCGCTGCGCTCTCCGGCCGCCTGCGCCGGCATCCGCGGATCGCTCAGGTGCTCGCGGGTCTCGCTGCACTCGAGCGCTCGCCACGCGCGCTCGTGACGGTGCTCGGCTGGACGGTCGGGATGCAGCTCGCGCGGCTCGGAGCGACGATGGCCGTCGCGGCGGCGCTCGACATTCCGCACCCCGTGCTGGCAGCGCTGCTCATCCTCCCTGCGCTCGACGTCGCGTCCGCCTTCCCGATCACGCCCGGCTCGATCGGCATCGGCAGCGGCGCCGTCGCGGTCGCGCTCGCGAGTCGCGGCATCGGCATGAACGAGGCACTCGGCGTCGGCTTCGCGATCCAGGCGGTCGAGACGCTCGTCAGCATCACAACGGGCGCCCTCGGCGCGCTCTACCTCGCGGGCTCGCGTTCGGCGCTCCGCCGGTGGACGGTGCGGGTCGCAACGGTCGGCGCCTCGGTCGCTGCCGCGGCCGGCCTCGGCCTGCTCGTGCTGAACGCCGTCTAGGACTCGCGCAGGAACGACGGCGGTTCGAGCACTTCGCCCGCCCCACCCGACGCTGCCGTCACGAACGTCCCGCGTTTCGACGACGAGCGGCCGCCGATCCCGGTTGCCACGACTGTGATCCACATCTGGCCTTCCAGCCGGTCGTCGATCGTCGCGCCGAAGATGATGTTCGTGTCGTCGGTCGCCGCCTCGCGGACCGCCTCGGCGGCCTCGTTGACCTCGTAGAGCGTGAGGTCGTCGCCGCCGGCGATCGAGAGCAGGATGCCGCGGGCGCCCGTGATCTCGGTTTCGATCAGCGGACTGCGCAGCGCGCGTTCAGCAGCTTCCTTCGCGCGGTTCTCGCCGGTCGCGTAGCCGATGCCCATGAGCGCCGAGCCCGAGTCCGCCATGATCGTGCGCACGTCGGCGAAGTCGAGGTTGATCAGCCCCGGGTTGGTGATCAGGTCGCAGATGCCCTGCACGCCGTGGCGGAGCACGTCGTCCGCGATCCGGAAGGCGTCGAGCATCGAGGTCGACTTGTCGAGTACCTCGAGCAGGCGATCGTTCGGGACGACGATCAGCGTGTCGCACGCTTCGCGCAGCGCCACCAGTCCGTCCTCGGCCTGCTTCTTGCGCCGTGTCCCTTCGAACTTGAAGGGCAGCGTCACGATGCCGACGGTCAGCGCGCCGAGCTCGCGCGAGATGCGCGCGACGACCGGCGCCGCACCGGAGCCCGTGCCGCCACCTTCGCCGGCCGTGACGAACACCATGTCGGAGCCGCGCAGCGAGCGCTTGATCGCGTCGTAGCCGTCTTCGGCCGCGCGGCGCCCGATCTCCGGGTCCGCCCCGGAGCCGAGGCCCTCGGTGATCTCGCTGCCGATGTGGATCTTCGTGGCCGCGTCGCTCATCTGCAGCTGCTGGATGTCGGTGTTGACGGCGATGAAGTCGACCTGGTTGATGCCGGAGTCGATCATGCGATCGACGGCGTTCAGCCCGGCGCCGCCGACGCCCACGACGCGGATGACCGCGAGGTAGGAGGCGGTGTCGCGCGCGCGCTCGAGGCGCGCAGGCTGCTCGGGAAGCGGGTCGAGCCAGCGTGCGAGCGGACGCTTCTCGTGAGCCGGCTCTGGATCGGGAGCGGGCGCCACGGCGCGGATAGGCGTAGGCGGATTCTCGAGCGCGCGCGGCGGAGCCGGCTCCCTCGCAACGGGTGCCGGAGAGACCGGCGGCTCCGTCGGGAGCTGCTGCTGTTCCGGTTGTTCGCCCTTCGCCTGCCGCTGCGCTGCTTCCGTTGCCCGGAAGAGCTCAGCCAGCGGGCCCTCACGCATGCTGGCGCGATTTCTGGCCACTGAGCACCTCCTTTGCAAGGTCACGGTACATCCGCGCAGCCTCGCCGGCGGGCTCGTAGGCGAGCACGGACTCTCCCTTGACCGGAGCCTCGGCGAAACGCACGGTCTTGCGGATGCGGGTGTTGTAGACGAGGTCGCCGAAGCTCTCGCGCAGAATCTCGTCGGCCTCGCGCGAATGGGTCATGCGCTTGTCGTACATCGTCGGGACGATGCCGATGATCTCGACCTTCGGATTGAGGTTCTCGCGCACCATCGCCAGCGTGTTCTCGAGCTGGACGAGGCCGCGCAGCGAGAGGTATTCGGTCTGCACGGGGACAACGACGCCCGTGGCCGCGACGAATGCGTTGATCGTCAGCAGGCCGAGCGACGGCGGCGTGTCGATGAGGATGAAGTCGTAGTCGTCGCGAATCGGCGCGAGCGCCTTGTCGAGCGCCCGCTCGCGGCCGATCTGGCTCGAGAGCGCCATGTCGGCGCCGGCGAGGTCGATCGACGAGACGGCGATGTCGACCTCGACGGTCTCGATCACCTGGTCGATCGGCAGGCGATGGACCAGCACGTCGAACATCGACTTCTCGATCGTGTCGGGGTTGAGCCCCTGCGACATCGTCAGGTTCCCCTGCGGGTCCAGGTCGATCAGCAGCACCTTGTAGCCCTGTTCGGCGAACGCGACGCCGAGGTTCAGGGTGGTCGTCGTCTTCGCGACGCCGCCTTTCTGGTTCGCGAGAGCGATCACCTGGGTTTCGCCAGGCAAAGGCACGCTCGCAGGGCGAACGGCGGGACGCGGAAGGAGGCGCGCGAGACCCATGTGAGTCGCCATTTCGGGTTTGTTCAGCTCATTCCTTCCGCCTCCTCGCGAAGTTTCGACGCAGCGGCCCGCGCCCGCGCGTCGCCCTCGGCCCGCGCCCAGGCCTCCGCCTCCGGCACGAGCGCCCGCAGCTCGCCCAGCAGCTCGCTCACCGGCCCACCCGCCCGGAGCGCCTCGATTCGCTCGAGCCGGGCGAGCACACTCCCCGCCCCAACGCCTTGTTCGTCCATCCAGCGACCGTAGCCGGGTCGGTGTGACGTGTCTGTGCCGGCTCTGTGAAAAGAGCGCGCGGTAGGCGAGCGCTAGGCGACGCGGAGCACGGACGCCGGCCGCGGGCGGATCCCGAGCAGCGTGTCGTCCAGCGCGAGCACAAGCTCGTCGCGGTTCCCATGCAGAAGCGTCTCGACGAGCGTTCGGCGAACGGCGTCGCGCGCCTCGCGACCGAGGTGCTCGGAGCGGAGCGTCCCGAGCAGCTGCTCGCGCTCACGGCCCTTCTCGGTCAGCAACACGGCGGCACGCATCGTCGCGGCCCAGGCGCCGCCGTCCCCGCCGAGCAGGCAGACGAGACCCTCGCGAACCTGGGCGGAGCGGAACGGCTCCTCCGAGAAGAGCGAGAGCTCCCAGCGGTCGAGCGCCTCGCCGAGCTCGCGGTCGGTGTCGGCGAGCGGCAACTGCGCGCGCAGGTCGGCGGCGAGCCTGGCACGGATCTTGTCGAGCCGGGTCGCCTCGCCGCGCGGCTGCGTCGCGGCGATCGGCAGCAGCGGCGAGACACGCAGCGGCCGAAAGTCGAGCCGCTCGAAGACGACGGGGCCGGCGGCGATCGCGCCCGCGGTCGCGAGCCGCAGCGCAGTGATCGCGTCCGCGAGCTCGGCGGCGGCGTCCGGCGGCTCCGATTCGTTCGGCTCGAGCTCGCGCTTCAACTCGAGCAGGAGCAGCCGATCGACGTCGCGCCCGAACTCCGGCGGCATCAGCCCCTGCGCCTCGGGCCAGAGGTGCGAGATCTCACCGACGACCACCGGGCGCAGTGTGATGCCGGCGCCGAGGTCCGCGTCGGTCCCGGCGGAGAGCCCGATCACCGGCGCAACCGCGACGTAGGTGCGCGCACTCCCGAAGAGCGTCTGCTCGAGATCGGTGTACGCCGCATCGAATGCGTCGTCCTGCCAGTCGAACCCGCCGCTGCGCTCGGCGGTCCAGGTCAGCATCGGGATCAGGATCGACCGGAAGAGAGCCTCGTCGCCCGTGTCGCCGATCCCCGAGTGGGCGCGCGCGAAGATCGCGGCAGCCGGCTCACGCTTCAAGTCGTCGATCGCGTTGCGCGCGTCGGGCAGCCGGCGCAGCGTCGGCGCCTGCTCCTCGACGAACCCACGGACGAGCGGCCGGTACTCGTAGAGCGACGGTCCCTCACGCGTTGCGTGCTCCTCGAACGCGAACGGGACCTGCGCGCCGCGCTCGGCCGCGAACGCCGCCAGGCAGAACGCGCGCAGGGATTCGTAGAGATGCGGGGCGCGCAGCTTCACGCCGTGGAGTTACACGCGCGGTGGGTCGTCTCCTGCCTGGCAGCCCGGACACCAGTAGGTCATCCGGTTGTCGTCCCCCTGGCCGAAGGACCGGATGCGCGCGCCACAGCGCGGGCACGGCCGCCCCACGCGGCGATAGACCTGGTGGCCGCCGCGGCGAGCGCCGTCGAGCGAGGCGCGCATCAGCTCGGCAGCCGACTCCAGTGCGCGGCGGCGATCCTCGTCCGTGACGTCGCGCAGCCGCCGCCACGGCGAGAGCTCGACCGCCCAGAGCGACTCGGCGAGCCACATGTTGCCGATCCCGGCGACGAGCGACTGGTCCTGGAGCGTCTCGCCGAACCAGCGCGTCTGGTCAGCCCTGCGCAGCCGCTCGAGCATCGCGTCGAACCTGGGCGGCCGCTCGAGGATGTCCGGCCCGAGCCGCGCGAGCGCGCGCGTGTGCAGCTCGAGCACCGGCCCATTCCACAGCACGCCCTCGACACGTTCACCGCGCAAAACCAGCCACGGCGTGCCGGCGCGGCGGCTGTCAACCGGCGTCACCGTCCAGCGGCCGGACATACGCAGGTGCGAGCGCAGCACGACGCCGCCCTCGAAGCGAAAGAGCAGGTTCTTGCCGAGCGCCTCGACCGACTCGAGCACGCGGCCGTCGATCCGCTCCGCCACGCGCTCGGCCCGTGCCCGCGGATGCGGCGACTCCGCAGCGATCCGCTCGCCGACCAGCACCTGCAGGCGCTGTGCGGCACGATGGATCGCGTCCCCTTCGGGCACGGTTGCCACGGTAACCGCCACCGTGCTCGAGGTGCTCAGGCGAGAAAGTCGAGTAGCAGCGCTGCGAGCTCGTCCGGCTTCTCCTCGGCGACGTGGTGGCCGCAGTCGATGGCCGCGCTGCGAACGTCCGTCGCCCACGCGCTCCAGATCTCCGCGATGTCGACGCCGTGGTCGAGCTCGGGATCGTCCTGCAGCAGCGAGACGACGAGGAGCGGGCACTCGATCTTGACCTCCGCCGCGCGGTCGGCCTCGTCGTGCTCACGATCCTCGCGAAGCCCTGCGCGGTAGTCCTCGACCATCGCGTGCACGACCGCGGGATCGTGCAGCGCCCGCTGCAGGTCGGCATAGGCCTCGTCGCCCATCAGGTCCGGCGTCGCGCCGTACCACGCGTCCGGGTCGGCGTTGATCACGCGCTCCGCCGGCTTCTCCGTCTGCCCAAAGAACCACCAGTGCCACCAGCTCGCCGCAAACCGCCAGTCGGTGCGCTCGAGGCGCTCGAGGCCGGGCATTGCCTCGAGGATCACGAGCCGCTCGACGACGTCGGGGTGCTCGAGCGCGAGGCGGGTCGCGACGTACGCGCCGCGGTCGTGGCCTACGAGGAAGAAGCGCTCGTGGCCGAGCGCGCGCATCAGACGGACGACGTCTCCCGCCATCGCGCGCTTCGTGTACGGCTCGACCTTCGACGACTCGCCGTAACCGCGCAGGTCGGGGCAGACGACCGTGAACGTGCCGGACAGCTGAGCGGCGACCATGTGCCACGTCGCGTGCGTGCGCGGATGGCCGTGCAGGAGCACGACCGGGGGCCCGTCGCCGCCGTGGCGGACGCGGAGCGTCGCCTCGCCCGTGTCGATGTGCTCGAGCGTGAACCCCTCGAAGAACTCCATCCCGGCAGACTAGGAGACATGGAGATCCCGCAGGTCGTGTTGGCGCCGCTCGCCGGCGGCCCGTCGACGCCCGAGCTCGCCGCCGCGGTCGCGAACGCCGGAGGGCTCGGCTTTGTCGCCGCCGGCTACCTCTCCGCGGACGACCTCGACGCGCGGCTGCGCCGCGCGCGCGAGCTGACCGACGGCCCGCTCGGCGTGAACCTGTTCGTGCTGTGCGAGCAGCCCATCGACGACGAGGCCGTCGCGCGCTACGCGGACGAGCTGCGCGCGGAGGGCTACGAGCTCGGCGAACCGCACTTCGACGACGACGCGCTGGAGGAGAAGATCGACGTCGTGCTCGCAGCGGAGGTCGACGTTATCTCGACGACCTTCGGACCGCCGCCCCGCAGGTTGCTCGAGCACGCCAAGGTCCCCGTCTGGGCGACGATCTCGTCCCCGACCGACGCGGACGTGGAGGCCGACGTGCTCGTCGTGCAGGGGAGCGAGGCAGGCGGGCACCGCGGAGCCTTCGACGACGCCGACGAGAGCGACCTGCCGCTGTTCGACCTGCTCGAGCAGGTGCGAGCGCGCACCGGCCGGCCGCTCGTCGCGACCGGCGGCATCGTGGACCGCCCGGCAGTCGAGGCGGCGCTCGCCACCGGAGCGGTGGCGGTGCAGGCCGGCACTGCCTTCCTGCTCTGCCCCGAAGCGGGCACGAGCGCACCGCACCGTGCGGCGCTCCGTGCCGGCGGCGAGACGGCGATGACGCGCGCGTTCACCGGCCGTCGCGCGCGCGGCATCGTCAACGAGTTCGTGCGCGACCATCCGCACGCGCCGTCGGCGTACCCACACGTGCACCACCTGACCGCGCCGCTGCGGGCCGCCGCACGAGCGGCCGGCGACGCCGAGCGCATCAACCTCTGGGCCGGGACGTCGTTTGGGCTCGCGCGCGAGGCGCCCGCCGCAGAGGTGGTCGCGAGCCTACGCCCGTAGGACCGCGCGCCGCGGGCCGGCGAGGAACCCGGCGTCGACGAGCAGCTGCATCGCCTCGGTCTCGACCACGGGCTCGCCGTCGAAGCGCTCCACGGCGAGCCGCTTCGCGCCGCCCCGCCTGACGTGCGAGACGAGTGCCGCGAGCGCGGGCCGCAGCCACTCCTCTTCCGGATCCCGCAGCGGGACGAGCGAGCGGCCGCCCCGCTCGACGTACAGCACCGGCTCGCCGCCGAGCGACACGAGGTACGCGCCGGCGACACGCGCGGCGCGTGCGCCCGCACGCCGCGGCCATGGCAACGCCGCGCCGTAGGGCTGCGCCGGATCGGCCGCGGCGACCACGAACGCGTCGGCGTCCTCCGGCCGGTCGCGCAGCTCGCGCAACCGCTCGACCGCGCCGCCGAGGGCGAACTGCGCGCCGCCCAGTCCCTCGACGAAGTAGCCGCGACGGCAGAGCCCGAGCGTCTCGAGTGCGCGCAGCTCGGCGTAGACCGCGCCGTAGCCACCGGGGATGCCTTCGGCGCGAACGCCGTCACGCGTGACGATCCCTTGCCGCTCGAGCAGCAGCTCGGCGAGCGCGCGGCGATCCGGTGCGCCTGTGAAGAGCCGTTCGGTGCGTGACCAGCGGCCCGCGGTCGCGGTGGGCCCTTGCACGCGGCGACGTGAGAAGCGCCGCGGCCGCCGCTCGGGCTTCGGCGTGCCGAAGCGGCGCGCGGCGCGCAGCGGCGTCCACGCGTCGTTCGTCACCTCGCCGGCCCAGACGAGATCCCAGAGCGCCGGCAACAGCACCCCTTCGTCAAGACCAGAAATGCCTTGGAGCTCGTCCCAGAAGAGCGCACTTTCGAGCGCGGCACGCAGCTGGTCGTGCTCCGCCCCTTCCGGCTTCGGCGCGGCAGGGACTTGCCCGAGCGCCGACGCGTCCTCGCGGAAGTAGAGCGCGACGCGGTCCTGTCCCGCGCCGATCCAGACGACCTCGCCGCTCGCGGTGAGTGCGTCGAGGTGCTCGGGCCGGTAGCCCGGGACGCGGCGCGGCAGGACCTCCGCCTCCCACAACGCAACCGGCAGCGGCAACGCCTGCAGCGGCACAAGCGCTTCGCGGAGCGATGCGCGGCGATCGATCCCGTGCCAGGACGGAAGGAACCGCGCGAGCGCCTCCTGATCGACCGGCTCGACCTCGCGGCGCAGCGCCGCGAGCGACGCGCGCCGCAGACGGCGCAGCACGTCGGGATCGCACCACTCGCGCTCCACCCCACCCGGCCGCAGCTCGCCGCGAACGAGCAGCTCGGCGCGCTCGAGCTCGGCGAGCACGTCGACGACGTCGCGGCCGAAGCGCTCGTTCGCCTGCGCGGTCGTGAACGGCCCGCGGCCCTTCGCGAAGCGGAGCACGAGCTGGCGGAGCGACTCCGGGCCGCCTTCGAGGAACACGTCGGGCAGGCCGGACGGCGGCATCACGCCGAGCGCGTCGCGGTAGCGGCCCGCGTCCTCGACCGCGATCAGCCGCTCCTCGCCGGCGATGCGCACGACGAGCGCACGCCGCTCCGCTATGAGCGGAGCGGCCAACGACTCAGGGTACTCGCCGGCGCGCTTGTCTCCGCGTAAGCGGAGACTGTCGTGCAGCTGGTCGGGTGTCTTCGGCTCGCCCTGCAGCTGGCGCTCGACCTCGTCGACCGCGTCGGCGTCGAGCAGGTCGCGCAGCTCCTCCTGGCCGAGCAGCTCGCGCAGCAGATCGCGGTCGAGCGAGAGCGCCTGCGCACGCCGTTCGGCGGGCGGCGTGTCGTCCTCGTACATGTAGGTCGCGATGTAGTCGAAGAGCAGCGACGCCGAATACGGCGACGCGCTCTGCGTCTCGACCTCGACGAGATCGATGTCGCGCGTCTTCAGCCCTTGCAGCAACGTGCGCAGCGCGGGCAGGTCGAAGACGTCCTGCAGGCACTCGCGGTACGTCTCGAGGATCACCGGGAACGAGCCGAATTTTCTCGCCACCTGCAAGAGCGATTGCGCCTTCAGGCGCTGCTGCCAGAGCGGCGTGCGCTCGCCGGGACGGCGGCGCGGGATCAGCAGCGAACGGCCCGCGTTCTCGCGGAAGCGCGCACCGAAGAGTGCGGTCTCCCCCACCTCTGCGACGACGAGATCCTCGACCTCTCCCGGATCGATCATCAGGTCCTCCGTCGGCGGCGGCACGTCCGACTCGGGGAAGTGCAATGCGATGCCGTCGTCCGACCAGATCGACTGCGCCTCGATGCCGTGCGCCTCGCGCAGGCGCGCTGCGATCGCCATCGCCCACGGCGCGTGCACGCGCCCACCGAAGGGCGAGAGGATGCAGACGCGCCAGTCGCCGATCTCGTCGCGGAAGCGCTCGACCACGATCGTGCGGTCGCTCGGGACGACGCCGGTGGCAACCTCCTGCTCGCGCAGGAACGTGAGCAGGTTCTTCGCCGCGCGCTCGTCGAGATGGAACTCGCCGCGCAGGCGAGCTGTCGCCTTCGGCTCCGAGAGCGCCGACAGCTCGCGCGAAGCGGCGCCGATCTTCTGGCCGAGCTCGTACGGGCGGCCGATCCCTTCGCCCTTCCAGAACGGGACCGCGCCCGGCAGGCCCGGCGCCGGCGAGACGAGCACGCGATCGCGCGTGATCTCCTCGATCCGCCACGTCGAGGCGCCGAGCAGGAACGTCTGCCCCGCGCGCGCCTCGTAGACCATCTCCTCGTCGAGCTCGCCGACGCGCCCACCGCCGTCAACGAGGAACACGCCGAAGAGGCCGCGGTCGGGGATCGTGCCCGCGTTCGTGACTGCGAGCCGTCTGGCTCCGTCCCTCGCGCGAATAGTGCCGCCGGTGCGGTCCCAGATGATGCGCGGGCGCAGCTCGGCGAACTCGTCGGAGGGATAACGACCCGCGAGCATGTCGAGCACGTTCTCGAGCTGCGCGCGGCTCAGATCCTTGAACGGGTACGCGCGCTGCACGAGCTGGTGCAGGTCGTCGACGCGAATCTCCTCGTCGGAGGCGATCGCGACGATCTGCTGCGCGAGCACGTCGAGCGGGTTGCGCGGGATCTTCGTCTCCTCGATCTCGCCCTCGCGCATCGCGCGCGCCACGACCGCGGACTCGAGCAGGTCGGCGCGGAACTTCGGGAAGATGCGTCCCTTCGACGTTGCGCCCATTTCGTGCCCCGCCCGGCCGATGCGTTGCAGGCCGCGCGCGACCGACTTCGGCGACTCGACCTGGATCACGAGATCGACCGCACCCATGTCGATTCCGAGCTCGAGGCTGGAAGTAGCCACGAGACATCGAACCCGACCGGCCTTCAAATCCTCTTCCACGAGTTGGCGCTGCTCGCGTGCGAGCGAGCCGTGGTGCGCGCGCGCGACCTCTACTGAATCACTGGCAACGCCTTCGGCGGCTGCGAGCTCGTTCAGCCGCAGCGCGAGCCGCTCGGCGAGGCGGCGGTTGTTGACGAACACGATCGTCGAGCGGTGCTCTTCGACGAGCCGCAACACCTCCGGATAGATCGACGGCCAGATCGACTGCGCGCCGTGCTCGGTGCCGCTGTCCATCTCGACCCCGTCAGCCATGACCGGCTGCGAGAGCGACGCGGTCGAACCGAGCTCGCGCATGTCCTCGAGCGGCACGACAACCTCCAGGTCGAGGTCCTTGCGCGTGCCGGCGTCGACCAGCCTGATCGGACGGTTGCCGGACACGAAACGGCCGATCTCCTCGAGCGGCCGCTGCGTCGCCGAAAGACCGATCCGCTGGATCGGGCTTTCGGCTAGCGCTTGCAGGCGCTCGACCGACAGCGCGAGATGGGCACCGCGCTTCGTGCCTGCAATTGCGTGCACCTCGTCGAGGATCAGCGTCTCGATGCCGCGCAGCGTCTCGCGCACCTGTGAGGTGAGCATCAGGTAGAGCGACTCCGGCGTCGTGATCAGGATGTCGGGCGGCTCCTTCTGCAGCTCGCGCCGTTCCTTCTGCGGCGTGTCCCCGGTGCGCACGCCAACCCTCAAGTTCGACTCGAGACCTGCAAGCGGGCCGCGGAGGTTGCGCTCGATGTCGTAGTTCAGCGCCTTCAGCGGCGAGACGTAGAGCAGCCGCAGCCCCTGGCCCGGCGTGTCGTTCAGGCGGTCGATCGCGTAGAGGAACGCCGTCAGCGTCTTGCCGGAGCCCGTCGGCGCCTGGATCAGGACGTGCTCGCCGCTCGCGATCGCCGGCCAGCCCTGCACCTGGGCGGGCGTCGGCGCGTCGAAGGCCCGAGCAAACCAGGCCCGCGTCGCCGGCGAAAAGACGCTCAGCGGGTCCACCCGCCCAGGGTACTCGCGCGAGTCTGGCTCAGGTAGTAGGGCAACCGGGGGCCTCTTCGCCACCTCGAAGGCTCCTCGTAGGAAACCCACAGGTCGCGTCGTTACCGTCGGGTGCATCAGAAGTTCGACGCACACGGCGTCGTGGCGTGCACCGGTCAGCTGTGCGTTTCCGACACGCTGACAGAGACGGTTTACGCTGCGGCGCCGTCGGCGGGCAAGCCCTTCCCGTCCGGGTGATGCTTCTTGCAGACCGGATGGCCGTGCACGGGATGCGGATGCCAGGCGAGGCGCCAGCAGCGGGCGATATGGCAGTTGTGCTTGCGCAGGAAGAGATACAGCGCGCCGGCGAACGCCGTGACCAGCGTGATGTCGGCCAGCGGCCCGCTGACGAAGTTGTAGCCGCCCTTTGTTGGCCAATGCACGACGGAATGCAGGCTGGCAAGCAGGAGCACCCGCCCAGGCTACCCCTCCCAGTAGGATCGAACGGTGCCCGACGCGCTCTGGTTCACGGACGATCCGGCGGCGTGCAAGCTGCTCGCGCGCGATCCGTTCGCGTTGCTCGTCGGCTTCGCGATCGACCAGCAGGTGACCGTCCCGAAGGCGTTCGCCGGCCCGTACGTGCTGCAGCAGCGCGCCGGCACGCTCGATCCGAAGAAGCTCGCCCGGATGGACCTCGCGCCGTTCTTCGCGGAGAAGCCGGCGATCCACCGCTTCCCCGGCGCGATGGCCGAGCGCGTGCGCCAACTCGCCGACGTCGTGGCCGAGGAGTACGGCGGCGAGGCGTCGCGGATCTGGACGGAGGCAGCCGACAGCCGTGACCTGAAGAAGCGCATCGGCGCGCTGCCCGGCTTCGGCGAGATGAAGATCAAGGCGCTCAGCTCCGTGCTCGCGAAGCAGTTCGGCGTCAAGGCCGCGGCGGAGCTCATCCCGAGCCACGCCATGCTGGGGGACGTCACGTCGCCCGAGTCGCTCGCGGAGTACCAGGCCGCCAAGCGCGCCTACAAGGCGAAGCTTCGTGCCGGAAACGCCTGAGGCCTTCTGGGAGCGCACGCACGGCGCGCTTCAGATGCCGCCGGTGCACGAGTGGGACACCTGGCCGTTCGCAGGTGAGCTGACGCCGCAGCCGCTCGCGCCGCCCGTCGACGCGGAGCCGGCGCGGCGCGGCGAGGGCGGCGTGGATTGCTGGCGCTGCGCCCACGCGGACGAGGGTGCGCTGTGGTCGAACGACAACTGGGTCGTCATGCCGCTCAGCAGCCCGACCGGCCTGCCGATGGTGGCGATCCTCGAGACGCGCAGGCACTACGACTTCCACGACCTGCCGGACGACCTCGCCGCCGAGCTCGGCCCAATGCTGCTGAAGGTGCAGCGCGCGGTCTACGAGGTGGGCGACATCGGCAACGTCCACGTATGCCGCTGGGGCGACGGCAGCGAGCACTTCCACGTGTGGTTCATGGCCCGCCCGGCGCGCATCCCGCAACTGATCGGCTCGTTCGCCGCGATCTGGGACGACGTCCTCCCGCCCCTCCCTGACGAGCTCTGGCAGGCCAACCTGGCAGTCGTCCGCGCCGCCCTGAGCAAGTAACACAGTGTTACTAAGTCGGGCCCGCCCAAGACGCCGCGCCGAGGTGACTTAGTAACACTGTGTTACTAGCGCGGGTCCGGGCGATCGACGTTCCAGTGGCGGCCGACCGACGCGATCCACTTGTCGTCCCGTGGCGTGATCAAGAAGCGGGTGACCGAGCGCTGTCCGAGCTCGTGGTCGCCGTAGAGGACGTCGACGCCGAGTCGCTGTCGCTCCTCGATCGCGTTGCGCACCGGTTCGAACAACGGATCGCTCGAGTCACGGAAGGCTCCCTGCCAAAAACCGGCCTCGCTCGGTGCGATGTAGAGGTCCCGGGTCAGACGCCGGAAATCCTCCACCGGCGCATGCTCCAGCAGCCCCTCGGTCACGTCGGCCACGAAGCGCCAACCGTGCAGCACGGCGATCCCGCTCCCGACGTTCCGAACCGCGATCGCGAGGTAGATGACCGTGTCGGTCGCCTCGGCGATCGCGCCGCTGCCCGGTACGAGGAACCACTTGTCGTCGGAGAAGCCGACCTTCTGGGGCGCGTCGTCCAGCCGCGACGGTGCGAGTAGCGGGCGTAACCCGGCGAGCAGCGAACGCTCCGCAGCGCGCGCGGCGCGGTTCGCCGAGCGAACGGACGCGAACGTCGCGAACGCCAGCACCAGCGTTGCGCCCGCAGTGATGATCGCCGAGACCGCGACCCAGTCGACCGCGATCACCGCAGCGCCTTCAGCGCCGGGCCGAGCGCCTGCCTGCCGTGCAGCACAGGCTCGAACAGGTCGCCGTGCTTCGACACCCGGTCGAGCGCGACCCGCATCGAGAAGTCGCGGGGGCGGACGTCCTCGGTCAGCTCGTCCCAGCGCAGCGGGGTCGACACGGGTGCGCCCGGCTTGGGGCGCACGGAGTACACAGAGGCGATCGTCTTGCCGTGCCCGTTCTGGCGGTGGTCGACGAGCACCCCGGCGCGCTTCTTCTTCAGCCACTCGGTCGTCACCTCGCCCGGATGCTGCTCCTCCAGCCGGCGCGAGAGCAGCTCCGCGAACTCGTAGGTCTCCTCGAAGGTCGAGCGCCGGACGATCGGGACGAGGATGTGGATCCCGTCGGCGCCGCTCGTCTTCACGAACCCCTCGAGCCCCAGCTCCTCGAGCGCGCGATGCACGTAGTGCGCGACGCGGATGCACAACGCGAACGCGTCGTCCTCGTCGGGCGGGTCGAGATCGAAGACCACGTAGTCCGGGCGGTCGGGCTTGTCGACGCGCGAGTACCACGCGTTCATGTCGATGCAGTGCATCTGAACCATCCAGAGCAGCGCGTCGCGCGATTCGACGAGCGGGAAGTCGACGAGCCGCGACTCGCCCTTGCCGCCGCGCGGCCACGTGCGGAACTCGCGGGTCGGGATCCACGACGGCATCCCCTTCGGCGCCTGCTTCTGGAAGAACGCCTCGCCGGAGATCCCTTCGCGCCAGCGCTTCATCGTGAACGGCCGGTCGCGCAGGTGCGGCACGATCGCGTCGGCGACCTCGCCGTAGTACGCGAAGAGATCGCCTTTGGTGATCCCGTCGTCGGGGAAGAGCACGCGGTCGGCCGAGCTGAGCTTCACCTCGTGCGTCATGCGCGAACCGCCCACCGGACCGTGGCCGTCATCGGGAAGCGGTACTCGCCTTCCGGGAGCAGCGCCCCGAGGTCGGCCATGGCGGCCGCACGCTCGTCGTCCGGCAGCCGCGCGATGAGGCTCACCGAGCTGACGAAGGCGAGCGCCGACTCGCGGGTCTGCAGCTGCTCGTGCGGCACGGTCGACTTGTGCAGCTCGCCGAACGGCCCGCGCTCGATCGGCGCGAAGCGGTCTTCGCCGTCATCCGGCGCGAGCCGGCCGTCGGCGAAGAGCTCCTGCAACCGTCCGCGGTACGCATCGGGCAGCGGCGAGGACGACTCGACGCTCTCGTTCCACACGACCGCGAAGATGCCGCCGGGACGAAGCACGCGCGCGATCTCCTCGATCGCCTCGTCGTTCGCGAACCAGTGGAACGCCTGCGCCGCGAAGACGCCGTCGACCGACGCGTCGGGCAGCGGGATCGACTCCGCCGAGCCCTGGTGGCTCTCGGCCTGCGGGACGACCGATTCGAGGATCGCGCGCATCCCGTCGAGCGGCTCGACGGCGATCACGTGCGCGTACCGGCGCGCGAGCACGCGCGTGAGCTTGCCCGTGCCGGCGCCGAGATCGAGCACCGTCGAGCCGGCGTCGAGCGGTAGCGCATCGAGGAGCTCGTCGGGGTACGACGGCCGCGCCGATTCGTACGCGGCGGCGGCGCGCTCGAAGCTGCGGGCGGGATCCATCATGTTCGTTGCGCCTTGAAGACACGCGCTGCCAGCGGGACGCGGTAGGGAACGTCAGGCAGGAGCCCGACGAGCTGCGCGCGCAGCGCCGTGCGCTGCTCGGCGGAGAGCCGGCCCATCGAGCTCGTCGACACGAAGTACGAAGCGAGACTGTCGCGGCCGGTCGTCCACTCGTGCTCGAACGATGCCTCCTCGAGCGGTGTGAACGGTGCGCCGTCGAAGCCGTCCTTCCACGCGCCGCTCAGCACCTTCGGGCCGCCGGGCGGCGGCAGCTGCTCCCACGTGTCGTGGAGGAGCGCCCGCACCTCCACAGGCAGCTCCGGCTCGAGCGACAGCCAATCGTTGAAGCACACGACCACTGTGCCTCCCGGGCGCAGCACGCGCGCGATCTCGCGCACCGCGAGAACGGTGTCGAACCAGTGGAAGGCCTCGGCGACGAACACGTCGTCGACCGAGGCGTCGTCGAGCGGGATCCGCTCCGCGCTCCCCGCCACAATCGTCGCCGCAGGCACGTTGCGCTCGAGCACGGCGCGCATGCCGGCGAGCGGCTCGACGGCCGTCACGTCGGGGTAGTGCTCGACGAGTAGTCGGGTCAGCTTGCCGGTGCCGGCCGCAAGATCGAGAACGGACTCGCCCTTGACCCCGTGCAGCATCGCCGCCGGCCAGCCTGCGCGCCCGAGGTCGTAGTCCTCGGCGAGCGCGTCGAACGCGAGGCCCTGAGGATCAGCCAACGCCCGCAAGCAGGAAGGCGCGGTTCTCCTTGAGCATCTCGCGCGCGATGACGAGGCGCTGGATCTGGTTGGTGCCCTCGTAGATCTGGGTGATCTTCGCGTCGCGCATCATGCGCTCGACCGGGTACTCCTGGATGTAGCCGTACCCGCCGAGCACCTGCACCGCGTCGGTCGTGACCTCCATCGCGACGTCGGTGCAGTAGAGCTTCGACATCGCCGAGAGCTTCGTCAGCTCCAAACCAGTGTCACCCTCGTCGATCATCCGTCCGACCTTGTAGAGCAGACCGCGGGCCGCCTCGCACTTCGTCTCCATGTCGGCGAGCATCCCCGCGATCAGCTGGTGCTGGCCGATCGGCTTGCCCATCGTCTCGCGCGTGCGCGCGTAGTCCACCGCGTAGTCGGTCGCACCCTGGGCGAGCCCGAGCCCCTGCGCGCCGATCCCCGGCCGCGAGCGGTCGAGGATCCGCATCGCGAGCTTGAAGCCGTCCCCCTCCGCGCCGAGCAGGTTCGCCGCGGGGATGCGGCAGTCGTCGAAGAAGATCTCGCCGGTCGTCGAGCCCTTGATTCCCATCTTGGGCTCGATGCGGCCGACCTCGAACCCGGGTGCCGACGACTCGACGACAAACGCCGAGATCCCGCCGTGCCCTTGCTGCGGATCGGTCTTCGCGAAGACGACGTACACGGATGCGACGCCTGCGCTCGTGATGAAGCGCTTGCCGCCACTGATCACATAAGAATCCCCGTCCCGACGAGCGACTGTGCGCATCGCCGCGCTGTCCGAGCCCGAGCCGGGCTCCGTCAGCGCGTACGCCGCCAGCCACTCGCCGCTCGCCAGCTTCGGCAGGAACTGCTCCTTCTGGGCGGCGCTGCCCGCGAGCTTGATCCCGAGCGAGCCGAGCTCCTGGACGGCGATGATCAGCCCGCTCGTCGCGCAGACCTTCGAGAGCTCCTCGATCATCACGAGCGTCATCAGCGCGCTC
>Ga0265316_10000919_pt1 | contig 32092 bp, 31 predicted proteins | sample 4522metaG_FD_202092 | JGI IMG/M metagenome (GOLD analysis project Ga0265316, IMG submission 202092) | Rhizosphere microbial communities from Carex aquatilis grown in University of Washington, Seatle, WA, United States - 4-5-22 metaG | ecosystem: Host-associated > Plants > Roots > Rhizosphere >...
GAACGCAAATCATTACTCCAACCAATCATTTCAGCGACGGGAATTTTTGCTCTTACTTCTGTTCCAGCTCCTTCCTGTTTTACTTCCAATAATTGTCCTCTCTTACCACCGATTAATTTTGTAATTGTACCTAAGAATCTGTCGGGGATTTCGATAACGTGAATCTGAACTGGTTCAAGTAAACATGCATCTGCACCTTTCATTGCTTCTGTCATTGCTTCTCTTACTGCAGGATAAACTTGTGCAGGACCTCTGTGAATTGCATCTTCATGAAGTTTGATATCACTTAAAGAAATTTTCATTTTTGTACAAGGTTCTCTCGCTAATGGTCCTTTATCAATTACCATTTCGAATGCATCCAAAACCATATCTATAACTTCACCGATGTGAACTTCTCCTTTTGTTTTATCAAAGAAAATATTTCCTTTGTAAATATCTCTAATGCTTTTTACTGTTTCGTTATCATAATCTGGGAATCTTGAGAATTTTGTTGCAAGTTCTCCGCTTTTTTTCTTGACTCTTCCCTCGGGAATTTCGTCATTTTTGATTGCAGCGTAAACATCATCTTCTAAAGGTTCAACTGAAATAAAAAAACTATTGTGCTTGTTTGGACTTCTTCCTTCGACAGAATCTGATTCTTTGTTAACTGTTTCTCTGTAAACAACAATAGGAGCTGAAGTTTTTACATCAAGTCCTTTTTCTGTTTTTATTCTATTTTCAATAATTTCCAAATGTAATTCTCCCATTCCTGAAATTAAACTTTCTCCTGTCTGTTCATTAATTTCTACTTTAACAGATGGGTCTTCTTTTGCAACTTGTTTCAAAATTTCAACTAGTTTCGGCAAGTCCATCATTTTTTTAACTTCAATAGATTTTGTAACAACTGGTTCAAAAATATGTTTTAATTCTTCGAAAGGTGTTTCTGGCTTTTCGGTCACGGTTTCTCCAGCTTCACCTGTTACTCCAGAAATTGCTAAAACATTTCCAGGACCAATTTCATCAATCTGTTCTGGTTTTATTCCGTTATAAACAAATATTTGCTGAACTTTTTGTTCTTTATTTTCAAGATTAAGATGAACATCCATTCCATTTCTTAATGTTCCAGAGAATAATCTTCCTGCTGAAATTTCTTTTCCAGAACGAGGGTCGATTACAATTCTTGTAATTACAAAAGCAACTTTTCCTTTTGGATCGCAATTTATTAAACCTTTTCCGAATTCACTATCTAAATCTCCTTTCCAAATTTTTGGAATTCTGTATTTCTGTGCTTCTAAAGGATTAGGTAAATGTTTTACAGCCATATCTAAAAGAACTTCATATAATGGTGCGTGTTTCCAAGTCCAATCTTTTCTTTCAGCGTCGGGCATTTCTACTAATGTAAAAATATCTTTGAATGTAATTCCATTTTTTTTCATGAATGGAACAGACAATGCCCAATTTTCTTTTGCACTTCCGAATGCAACGCTTCCATCATTAATATTTACCAACCATTTTTCTTTGAATTCGGGTTCTGCAACTTTTGCAATTAAATCATTAAATTCTTGAATAATTTTTACAAATCTTTGCTGCATACTTTCAGGAGTTAATTTCATTTCTTTGATTAATCTATCAACTTTGTTTATGAATAAAACTGGCTGAACTCTTTCTTTCAATGCTTGCTTGATTACTGTTTCTGTTTGGGGCATTATTCCTTCAACAGCACAAACCAAGACGATTGTTCCGTCGATGGCTCTCATTGCTCTTGTAACATTTCCACCGAAATCAACGTGACCTGGAGTATCAATTAAATTGATTAAATATTGTTCTCCTTGAAAATCATGAACCATAGAAACGTTTGCAGAATCGACGGTCATTAATCTTTCCTGCTCATCAGAATGCTGCCATGTTGCCATTCCTTCGTCGAGGTTTCCTGCATTTTTCGCAGCCATGTAACCTGATGCTGCTAAAAGATTATCTGTCAAAGCAGTTTTTCCGTGGTGAATGTGCGCGCTTGTAGCTATGTTTCTAATATTTTTCTGGCTTGAGCTAAGTCTTTGAATCTTTTGAAATTGTGTTTCTTTTTCTGCCATTTTTGTATAATTAGTTTTAAGAAAAATAGTTTTTAAATGTTGTGAGAAAAATTAACGAGCAGAATCAGCCTGTTTCTCAGATTCATTCTTTTTTCTTGCTGCGAAACTTTCTCCATTATTTTCTGATGCAAGAATTATTTCTTCTGCAAGTCCTTCTGTTATTGTTTTCTTTTTGTTGAACGCTTTATCAGATGCTCCTTGAACAAACCATCTTAATGCTAAATTAACTCTTCTTATTGGAGCAACATCAATTGCTTGAGGATATCTTGCTCCTCCGTATTCGATTACTGTGATTTCGTCTCGTGGTGCAGCGTTTTCAATTGCTCTTACTAAAACTTCAACTGGATTTTTTCCTGTTCTTTTTTCTATTAATTTGAATGCTTCTAAAACTATTTTCATATTCTTAGAATATTTTCCTGATGCTTCACCCTTTGCGATTTTATGTTTTTTTCCTCTGTGTCCTGCAACTGCGATTCTGTTCATTAATCTTTCAACAATATTAACTTTCAATGCACCGAATTTCTGAACATTTCTTCCATGAGAATTAAGAACTAATTTTGGTTGAAGATTTATTATTGATTTCAATCCTGGGTCTTTAACTTCAATTCCTGAAATATCATACAAGTCAAATAGTTTAAAGTTGTAATTATTTTTTTCTTCTGCCATTTTAATTTAAAATTTTTCTAATAATCCCCCTATGTTTTTTATATTCTTTTTTCACTAACTCTCTTGAAAATCCTGGTTCTTTAACTAATTCAGAGTCAGTTAAAAAATAGGTATATGTTTTTTCTTTATTATTATCACTAACATCAATTACTGTTACATTATTTTCATCAAGATTTATTCTTTTAACAACAGCAGGAAGATAATTTTGATCATCCCAACCTTCTCTAGGAATTTCTCCCCAAACTAAATCTCCAGGTTTTATATTTTCAAGATATTTTTTTCTTTCAGCTTCCATTTTATCTTCTACCCTTTTCTATCTTGCCATGAACTAATCTTTCCAATGGCTGATCATTTACTTGAATAACTTGGAATCTAACTCCAGGAATATCTCCTTTAGAACGTCCTTGTTTTCCGCCGATTCTTTCAATTAAAACTTCGTCGTGTTCTTCAATAAATCTTTGAGCGAGATTTCCAGGAATAAAAGCAGTTACTGATTTTCCGTTTTTTGTAAGCTGAACTTTGCAGCATTTTCTCATCGCTGAATTTGGCTGTTTAGCTTCCTTCTGAACTTTTTGTAGAACAATTGCTTTTGCTTGATTTGCACCTTCTAGTGGATCAGCTTTAGCGTAAAGATTAAGAGTTTTCGCAATATATTTTTTATCTTGCCATCTAGCATTCTTTCTATTCTTCATTAATTTTTTTGCGCTCTTTAAACCCATAAAATATGTTGAGAAAAATAGTTTTTAAATGTTATTAAATTATTTTCAAATCTTTTCCAAAGAAATCTCTTGTGATTTTTTCCAGTTCGATTAATCTTCTTTTATCTCTTCCGATTAATGCTGCTTTATTCTGCATATTTCCTGCAGTGATAATTATTTCATTTCCTTTTATTTCCAAGTCTTTGAACATAACTGGCTTTACTAAAGTTTGAATAAATCCTTTTGCGTCGTGCAAATCTCTTGGTATAGGAATTACTCTTATTCTTTTTCCAAAAGTTTCGCTTAATCTTCTAAGATTTTTTCCCTGTTCTCCTAAAGCTTTAGCTAAAAGATTTTTAGGAACGCAGAAAATTATCGCGTTATTATATTTAGCACAGAATCTTGTATCTATTTTAGTTATCTGAGCGAATAAATTCAAATGCATTATATCCTGCATATCAATTGTGTTAACCATTTTTATGTGAGAATAATTTCTTTTATAAAGTTATTGATGTTTTTACTTATTAGTCTCTAGCACAACTTCTTTCTTTGCTGTTTTTTTATCTGATTCTTTTTTTGTCAAAGGACCAATTACCTTAACTAACAATCCTGGAAGTCCTGTACCGACGGGAACTGGCTGATTCAACATTATATTTTCTATTACACTGATTAATTTATCTTTTCCACCTTTGATTGTTGCATTAATGAATTGTTTTCCTGGAGTTTCGAAAGTTGCTCTTGCTAAGATTGAAGATTTCTGCATTATGATTCCCATTCTTGTAACTCCTTTAACTTCTCCTGTATTTGTCATAGCATCTGAAACTAATTTCAAATGTCTTTCATTAATATCAAGTCCTTGAGTGTTAATCACATTGTAAATTTCATCCATAATTAATTGTCTTGCAACTTCAATTCCAAAAATATCTGCAACTTCATAGAAATCATTTGAGATTAATCTTTCTGTATCAACTTCTTTCAAATCAATTATTTTTTTCAAATTCGTTCCGAGTGTCATTACGACGAAATCTTTTTCTCTCTTGACAATTAAAATCTGCTTGATTCCTTTTATTCCTGAAATAATTGTTTTCTTTAATTTTTCCTTAAGCTGATAAATCTGCTTGAAATCAAATTCAGTAGCATTCAAAATTATTGTATCTTCTTTTTCTTTTGCTTTGAATCCTAAGTCATTAAGTTTTTCCACGACGGTTTTTACTGAACTATGAGTTTGTCTCAATCCGTTTTTATCAATTACTATTTTTATTGTTTTATCACTGAAGTTAAGATTTATTTCAGAAGCAATTTCTCTTAATGTAACTTCTTTTATCTTTTCAGCAAAAACTTTTGAATCTTTTTCATTGTTAAATTCTTTTTTCATATAAATTTCCATCTTAGGTGAAGAAGGTTTTTTTCTCGCGTCGAAAATTTCAATTAATCTTGGCAATCCCATTGTAACCTGCATTTCTTGGACCCCTGCAAAGTGGAATACATTCAACGCCATCTGTGTTGAGGGTTCACCAAAAGATTGTGCTGTAACAATTCCGATTGCTTCTCCAGGAACAACTTGTTCATTCAAGTGAAGCTTTGAGACATCAACTCCGTCGTCGCCATATCTGTATTGAATAACATTATTATTGCTATCTCTTACTGTTCCGTCGTATTCTACTCTTAAATCCTGCAATGCGTTTGCTAATCTTCTATACAAGTATCCAGATTTAGGAGTTCTCAATGCTGTATCCATCAGTGAATCTCTTCCTGTAACTGCACCGAAAAAGAATTCATCAGGACGCAATCCTTTAATGAATGAACTTCTGATAAATCCTCTTGCTTTAGGTGATAAATCTCCTTGCTTGAAGAAGGATAATGTTCTCTTATCATACCCGATGTCAATTCTTCTACCCCATAATGCCTGTTGTCCAACGCATGAAGCCATCTGAGTAATATTCAAAATATTTCCTCCGCCTCCAGATTGAATCATATCATTAACTGGATTTGTTTTAGGGAATTCTCTTTTAACAATTTCCCCAATCTTTGTTCTTACTTCATTTAATGTCTGCAATATTCTAATTTCTCTTGATTCCTCGTCGGTCTTTCCTGGAATTCTCTCAAGTTGTCCTTTATTATATTCTTCAATTATTTCTTCTGTTTTCTTTTCTGCTTTCTTAACTATCTCTTCACCAGCATCTAGAATACTCTGATCCAAATCTAAATCTTCCAATGAAATTGTTATTCCTTTATCTGAAAGATATTTTATTCCAAGACTGAATACTTTTCTTATTATATCAAAAGTTTCATTTGTTCCAACTTCTTTTTCAAGAACTTTTATTAATTCTCCGTCTTCACTTCCGAATAAAGTTTTATTTATCACTCCGCTGATAATTTGTCCATCTTTAATATGAATAGAATCATTTTGAAAATTAATTTTTGGGAGTATTGATGAAAAAATTTCTTTTCCTGAAATTGTTTTCTTTGTAATCATTGGATGATTAATTTCAGATTTGAAAAGAATTTGATTTGCATACTCTCTTGAGAATTCCTGATTTCCTAAAAGATAATTTCCTGTAATTGCATCGCCAATGCAACCAATTAAGTTGGTATTATTTTTTGGAGAGAATAAATTTCTTTTTACATCTAATAATATTTTTGCTTCTGCTCTTGCTTCTTCTGTTTGCGGTGAGTGGATATTCATTTCATCTCCGTCGAAGTCAGCGTTATAAGGAGCGGCAACAGCGGGATGCATTCTGAAGGTTCTTCCTGGAAGAACTCTTACATAATGAGCCATCAAGCTTCCTCTGTGAAGTGAAGGGTGACGATTGAATAAAACAACATCTCCATCTTGCAAATGTCTTTCAACTTTGTAACCTGGAACAATTTCATTAATTATTTCTTCTTTCAATTCTGGAGAAATCTTTTTTCTTTTTCCATCTGGTCTTATTACATAATTTGCTCCAGGATAAACTTCTGCTTGTTCAATTAATTTTTTCAACTTCTCAATATTCAAATCAGTAACTCCTTCTGCAACTGTTACAACTTTTGCAATTTCAAAAGGAATTCCAACTTCATTGATTGCAATATGAGGGTCTGGAGAAATAACTGTTCTTCCCGAATAATTTACTCTCTTACCTGCAAGATTTTTTCTGATTCTTCCTTCTTTACCTTTTATTCTTTCCATAATTGTTTTCAAAGGTTGTCCACTTCTGTGTCTTGCGGGTGGAATTTTAGCGACGCTGTTATCAAAGAAGGTTGTAATATGAAATTGCAATAAGTCCCATAAATCTTCTATAATTACTTCAGGAGCTCCTGCATTCAAATTTTCCCAAAGTCTTTGGTTTGCTCTGATTATATCTGAAAGTTTGTGTGTTAAATCATCTTCACTTCTTTCTCCTGATTCTAAAATAATTGAAGGACGAATTGTTACTGGAGGAACTAAAAGCATTGTAAGAATTGCCCATTCAGGACGGCATGTTACAGTATTTATTCCGATTTTTTTTAATTCTTCGTTAGAAATATTTACTAAAATTTCTCTAATTTCTGTTGGGAATAATCTTGTTTTTCCCATGAAGAAACTTGTTGGCTTGTCAATCTTTACTTTTTCGTGTAGTGTTCCACAGTAAGGACATTTTTTTGCATCCTTTGCTTTTTTTGCTCTTTCACTCGGAGAATATTTTTCCAAATCTTTTTCTGATAATAATAATTTTCCACAATTTCTACAGAAACATCTTAATCCAAGTTCAATTAATGGAACATATTTCAAATGAATTATAGGACGAGCTAAATCAATACTTCCTGGATGTCCTAAACATTCTTTTAATCTTCCTCCGCAAGTTCTACATCTTACACCTGGGTCGATTGCTCCAAGTCTTAAATCCATCAATCCACCGTCGACAGGATAACCGTCGATGTTATACAATTCTGGTGTTACTATTTTTGCAACTGAAATCTTTTTGATATCGTCAGGACTAAGAAGATTGAATCTTATTTCATCAACTTGTTTTCTAACTGGTTTTTGTTCTATCATTTGAACGACACCTCCGGTTTCTTTACACTCATTTTCCCACTGAATTTGTTTTGATTAATGATTTTCATTTTTTATTCGTATTTATTTTTTAATCCAAATGAAGTGTGAATATGCAAGCCTTGCAATTCTTCAAGTAATAACTTGAATGCATAAGACATTTCAACTGGTTCAACATCTTCGCTTCCACACATTGGACAACTTAATTTATTTGAAATATTATCGTCGATACCGATGCTTCCACATTTAGTACAGATAGGAAGAACAACTTTATCTGAGTCGTATCTTTCTTTCAATAATAGAGAAGCTCCATGAGCAACTAGTGCTTCCTGTTCCATTTCTCCTAATCTTAATGCTCCACCTCTACTTCTTCCTTCAATTGGTTGTCTTGTAAGCAATGCAACTTTTCCAGAAGCTCTTCCGTGCATTTTATTTCCAACCATGTATTTCAATTTTTGATAATATAAATTTCCAACAAATATTTTTACATCCATTCTTTTTCCTGTAATTCCATTATACATTGTTTCTTTTCCGTCGAATCTAAATCCTAATTCTCTCAAATTTTCTTCCAATTCTTTTTTGCCTGTTCCAGAGAAAGATGTTCCGTCGATTGTTTCTCCGCTTAAACTTCCAACTTTTCCTGCAAGTAATTCTAATAAATATCCAACTGTCATTCTAGAAGGCAAACCATGAGGGTTGAATATAACATCAGGGCGAACTCCTTTTGATGTAAATGGAATATCTTCTTGAGGAACAATCATACCAACAACTCCTTTCTGTCCGTGTGAAGTCGCGAATTTATCTCCAAGTTCTGGAATTCTTTGATCTCTTGTTCTTACTTGAATAATTTTATTTCCTTCTGAATCTTCTGTGATAAAAACGCCGTCGACAACTCCTTTTTCTTCCTGTCTCATTGTTACGCTTGATTCTTTTCTTGTCTTTACAGAAATTTCTCTTTGTTCAGATAAGAATTTTGGAGGTGACATTTTTCCGATGATAACTTCACCTTCTCCGATTTCTGCTTCAGGATAAACTATTCCATCTCCTTCTAAATATTTGTAACTTGCTTCTGTCTTGTAACCAGAAACATCTTTTTCAGGAATAGCAATTTCATCTTTTAATCCACCAGCGTAATTCATTTCCAAAGCAGAATAAGGACGGAAATAGAAACTTCTTCCAACTCCTCTTTGAACGCTTCCTTTGTTTAAAACTAAAGCATCTTCCATATTGTAACCTTCGTAAGTCATTACAGCGACGACTAAATTTTGTCCTGCAGGATATGTGTTTAATGTATCATAAACAAAACTTCTTACAATTGGTTTTTGTGGATATTGCAAAATAGAAACATCTGTATCTAATCTGCATAAATAATTTGCAGCATAAATTCCTAATGACTGTTTTTGTGTTTTGCTTCCTCTGTTAAGTCTTGAACTCTGGTCGTGATTTCCGTAAGGAACTAAACTTGTTATAACTCCAAGCATATCCATTGAATCAATTTCCAAGTGAGTATTTTCTGGAGTTATTTCTCCTTCATATAATGAAACCAAAGCGTTTTCTTCTTCGGCAGCGTCGAGATATTCAATTATTCCTTTGCTTAACAAATCTTTCCATGTTAATTCATTTTGTTCAATTTGAAGTCTGTGTTCGTTTTTTAATCTTGGATTTCCATTGTCAACAATTATCAAAGGACGCAAAACTCTTCCAGGTTCTGTTGAAATTAAAACAATTCCAAATCTAATATCATTTCTTACACTCATCTGTATTGGTAATTCTCCAACTCTTCTTTTTTCTCTAATCTTTTTTACAAAATCATCTTTATTTTTTGCGCTTCCGATAAATCTTCCATTGAAGAAAACATCTGCACCCTCAAATCCATCCCTTTCCATTCCAATTGATTCCAAATCTTTCATGAATTTTTCTTCTTCAAGTTCTATTCTTGTAGAAATTTTACTTAAGATTGCTAAATTTTTTCTTAATCCAATTTCTGTTCCTTCTGGTGTTTCTATAGGACAAAATCTTCCGTAATGCGTAGGATGTAATGTTCTTGCCAAGAAATTTTCTTGATCTGAGGGTAACATACTAGCAACTCTTTGCAGTTGAGAAATTGTAGCAAGATAATTTGTCTTATCCATATTCTGCGTAACTCCTGTTCTTTCTCCTGTCCAACTTCCTGTTGCAATTGCAGATTCAATTCTGTGAGAGAATAAAGTTGATTTGGCAATTACCTTTAATGAAAAGAATTTTTTTCTCTTAGAAGATTTTTGAATTGAATATTGGATATCTCTTATTAAAATTCCGAGATTAACTTTGAAAAGATTTGCTAATAAATCTCCTGATAATCTTACTCTTTTATTTGAGTAATGGTCTTTGTCTGTTCTTAATGTTGGATTTTCTTTTGCGATTAAAAATTGTTTTATTAATTTGCAGATTGTAACTGCCTTGTTCATTCTATCTTCTTTTTTCTGTCCGATATGAGGCAATAAGTAAGAATCAATTCTTTGTTTTACTCTGTCAAGAATTTCTTTTTTTGTTCCTTGCAATCCAGTTTTTTCTGCTAAGAACATCATTGCGTCTTCTTTTGTTGCAAGATTTACAAATTCGTACAAATTAACAATAACACTATCTGTTTCTTTTCCAATATATTTTGCGATGTCAGATTCTTTTGTCAAACCAAGTGCTTTCAACACAACAACTATCGGCAAATCTTTGAATCTACTGAAAGATAAATCCAATAATCCTTCTTTACTTTCAGAAATTGTGATTGGGATTCTGTAAGTTCCTTTCAATGAAAATAATCTTAATGTCAAGTTTCCCTTGCTGTTGTCTTCGATAAATGGCTGATTTTCTGCCAAATCTTCTGCCATAACCATAACTCTTTCATTTCCATTAACTATGAAATATCCTCCAGCATCTAAAGGATCGTTGTAAGATTCAACTAATTGTTCTTGAGTCATGCCATAAGTATTACATGCTTTACTCTTAACCATAATTGGGATTTTTCCGATTTCTACGACGTCAGAATCAACTTGGTCACCTTTTTTTATTGTAATTTCTAAAGTTACAGGAGCAGAATAAGTTAAATTTCTTAATCTTGCTTCGTAAGGAAGAACTAGTGAAGAGCTACCATCAGCTTCGATAACTTTTGGTTTTTCGATTTTAACTTTTCCTAAACTAATTTCGAATTCTTCGTTGTTCATTGTTTCAGAAATTTCGTCAACAAGTTCCTGCATTCTGTGGTCAAGAAATTCATTAAAAGAAATTATATTTGATTCTACTAAAGAATGTTCTTCAAGATATTTTTTTACGATTAGATGATTATTATTTTTCATTTTATACAACAACTCTGTGATACATCCCAGATTTTCTTTCAATTTTAATTATATCACCGACGACGCAACCTTCAGGAAGTCCCGCATCTGATGAAAGAATTTTAGGTAATTGTGCTTTCGCAAGATTTAATTTTTTTAGAAGTTCCTCACTTTCTTTTTCATTGAGTTTTGTGTGTTTTGGTTGGAGAATATGCATTTTGTGATAATGGAAAAGTTTAAACTAAAGGGCTAAAGTTGGGATAAACTTTAACAACTTTTGAATAATAAAAAACAGCAAAAATTAGTTTAAAAATGTTTGGGTTTTTTGCAAAATTTCATAAAATTTGAGATATTTTTTAAGAAAATATGAAAAAAATGGCCTTTTCGTACTCGCGACCCCGCTTGCTTGTTCCTGTCCTTACTTCCACGAAATCGCTCGGGATTTGAAGTTCAAATCACCAAAATGGAAATGCAATTTCACTTCGTTCAATTTGCAAATGGCCTCGAGGTCGAAATTTAGAAAAATTTCTTGTTCGATTCCATTCCTAAATGGCCTCGAGGGGATTTGAACCCCCGACACCTGGATTAAAAGTCCAGTGCTCTAACCAGGCTGAGCTACGAAGCCATGCCTAACTTAGAAAAACTCAATTTATAAAATTATCTTGTAATGTAATAATTCATTTAAACCCAAGTTGAATAATTTTTTAATGGAAATAAGTCAATTACTTTTAACAAAAGAAGAATTACCAATCTTGCATGATAGTTGCTTCCAAATTCCAATTTATCTTAAACTTTTAAATCCAGATATCAAAATAAATCCTTCAATCGCAAAAGATATTTTTCCTAAGGTTGCTGAAGGATGGCGCAATGATTTAATGAAACATATTTCCCAAGAAAAAGATTTAGGGAAAAAAGAATGGTATGAAAATGTTTTCTTAAAAGGACATAAGGAAATTACAAAAAGAAACGATTCCCAGTTTTTTGGAACATGGGAAGATGAAATACAATTGGCAGATAATGGACTAGTTGTTGGATTTTCAATAAGCCGAAATGCTGGGGGAAGTTTATATTTCAATAAAGATGATGATCTTTGCCAATCTTTTGGGAAACCTTATATTAAATTTTTAGAAGAAAAAGCAAAAGAATTTCAATTTGAAAAAAATAGGTTTTTTGTATATTCTCCTCATAATATTGATTATTATCCTGGAGCATTATTTTTAAGAAATTGGGCTATGAATTATATGAATGAAGTGTTACAAGAATTTTTTTAATCTGCTTTCTAATTCATCTGCATCCATTGCACCAACAAAATTTTCTATTAGTTTTCCGTCTTTAAGCAAAACAAAATTTGGAATTGAACTGACATTGAATTTTCTTGACAAAGGCTCATTTTCTCCAACATTAACTTTTCCGAATTTTATTTTATTTTTGAATTTTCCACTGATTTCTTCAACAATAGGACCCATCATAACACAAGGCATGCACCATTCTGCAAAGAAATCTATGAATACCAATCCTTTCTTTGTAAATTCTTCAAAAGTTTTACCTGTTAGTTCTACAACGCTTTCTACCATTGATATTTAGAAACATCATATTTTATAAAAGTTATGATAACAGATAAATTAAAGCTTTTCTTCTATTTGGCTTTTTCTTAAAATCCAAATTGCTTTGTGCGTTTCTTCATTGTAGTTTGGAGAAATTTGTTTTACTTTTCCGCAGCAGGTTTTGTAAGAATCTTCTGAGCAGAAACCAGCGTAAAAACATTTTGGAGAAATTAACTTTTTTACTTCGTCATCTATTTCAGAATGAAAAATTAAATCTCTTTCTATTTCTGTTGTTCTTCTCATCTCTGGCTCGCAGGTGTTGCATAATCTTAAAGATGTATAACCTGTTGTCATTCCGTACAAGTCAAAATCTTTTATCACAGCAAGTTTTAATCCGCGCGGGACAAGAGCAATCGCGTCGCTTTTTTTCACTCCACTTTTTACTAATTGATTGTAAGCACTTATTGAATTGTAAAATGCATCTGACCACATTAAAAAATTATTTTCATCGCTCATTACGCTTTCTGGAACAGACATGACTCTTTTTAACAAAGAAGAATTAAGTTTTACTTGAGATTCTTCAAGACGTACTGCTGGAAGATAAAGTGCTTCTTCACGTTCAATCCATTCAACTGCTCTGTCAACTGCATTGTAAATTGATTCAGCAGTTTGATTTAATGTTCTGTGCCGTTTTACTTCGCCCCAAACTCTCCATGAAATTGATTCAATTATTTCTGCACGAACAGAATCATTAAAATCGTCGACTATTCCTTCAAGTTCTCCCAAATTTTCTTTCCAATTATGTTCAACATCTTTCAACATTTCTTCTTTATGCTTGAAATATTCCTGAATTCTTCTTGTTCTTTCTTCTGAAGAAATATTTCTCAAAGATAATATTTTTGGTTTTGCGTAAATTTCATTTTTATTTTTTTCAAATTGTTCTTGAGCAAGATTTTTATTGAAATGAAAAATGTTTGGATTAACACAAGAAGTTCGCGGCGCGTTTTTTCTTGACTCGTAAGTTATTCCCATTCCTTTTTCATGAATAGATTTTTCCAGCTGAGAAATAATTTCTCTTCCTTCTTCTGGAATTGCTAATGGTTCTCTTTCTGCTAATTTAGAAAAATAAACTAAAGTTTCAATTGGTATAAACATAAATCCGCCACCACTGTGTCCATAAGGAACTATTTTACTTGCTTCTTGTTTTGGGACATTTCTTGTTTGAAGTGTTTCATAAGTTTTGATATTTTGTTCCATTACTTTCAAATAAATATTTTCTGATTCAATTCCTGCTTCGTGGATTCCTTTTGGAACAAGAATTTCGTCTATAGAAATTGGAACTCTTCTTCCTGAAGGCATCAACCCGCTTGCAAAAACTGCGCCTGTAAAAATTGAATCAACTAATTTTGAGCAATTTCCCTCGAGAATTGTCCAAAAACCCATTGACGTTGCGAGCGAGGCGTGTCCTGCACCTGCAGATTTTATTATGCTCTTCCTCATTTTTTCATAAAAATCTATTTCTTCTGTTTTCATTCTAATTAATTCACTCATAGAATCCATTCCTTTGAAAGTTATTCCCGATGCACCATAAACAAATTCATCGGGGGTAATTACAATTTCTTTTCCGCTTTCAGATTCAATTTTTAATTCTGGGCCATAAGAAATAATTCTTGCTTTCGGCTCAATCACCTTTGTCATATTTTTTTAAGATTTTTTTATTTTATAATGATTGTTATAATAGAAAGATGTTATTATTCACCACAACCTTTTGGATTTTCCCAACCGCATGAAGGGTTAGAACATACTTCTCTGCAATTTCCTTTTTTTATCATTTGTTTTCCGCATTGAATGCAAAATCCGCCAGCAGGTTCTGAATGCTCTTCTTTTTCGCTTTCTTGATGAGAAATTTCAGCAGTTATCGAACCATTTTTTTCTTCAACTCTTTCTTCTTTTGGTAAAAATTCTTTTTCTATAAAGTTAGCGATGTAATCCATTATTGAGGTTGCAGTGTGAATTTCTGGATGCCCTCTTGCTAATCCATACGGTTCGAATTTTTGATTCTTGAATTTTTCAACTATTTTTTCAGCAGGAACTCCATATTGCAAAGCCATCGATGATAAAACCCCTATCGCGTCAGTTAAACCCCCAACAGTGCTTCCTTCTTTACTCATTGTAATGAAAATTTCTCCTGGTGTTCCGTCATGGTACATTCCAATTGTAAGATATCCTTCATGTCCTGCAACTTCAAATTTATTTGTAATTGCATTTCTTATTGCTGGAAGTTTTCTTCTTACAGGCAAAACTTTTTCTTCAAGATCTTTTTCTTTTTTTGAAAAATTTAATGGCTGAATTCTTTTACTTTTATCTCTGTATAATGCAACGGATTTCAATCCCATTTTCCAAGCGTCGATATAAGTTTGCTCCATTTGCTCGACAGTTGCTTCTTCTGGAAGATTTACTGTTTTAGAAATTGCGCCAGATAAAAATGGTTGAACTGCTGCCATCATTTTCAAATGTCCCATCGGAGAAATTGTTCTCTTTCCATATCTTGGTTTGTTTGAACAATCAAATATTTGAAGATGTTCTTCTTTTATGAAAGGAGCACCTTCAATTGTTTCTTTTGTTTCAATATATTTTATCATTTCTTTTATCTGTGACTCTTCATAGCCTAATTTTCTTAATGTTGGTTCAACTGTTCCGTTTACTAATCTTAAACTTCCGCCACCGACGAGAATTTTAGTCTGAACTAATCCAATTTCTGGTTCAACTCCTTTTGTATCACAGTCCATCATGAAACCTATTGTTCCTGTTGGTGCAAGAACAGTTGCCTGCGCATTTCTGAAACCATATTTTTCTCCTCTTGCAATAACATTATCCCAAACTTTTTCTGCTTCATCTAAAGTTCCTTCTAATCCTTTAGGAAGATTTTCTTTTTTTATTTTGTTTAATTCTTCTCTATGCATTTTCATAACTTCCAACATTGATTCTTTATTTTTTTCAAATTCTTCAAATGTTCCAAGATATTCTGCCATTTCTGTTGAAGTTTCGTAAACTTTTCCTGTCATCAATGCAGTAAGAGATGCAGCGATTGCTCTTGACTCGTCAGAATCGTAAGGCAGTCCTAAAGACATAACTAAAGAACCTAAATTTGCGTAACCCATTCCTAACGGACGGAACTTGTGAGAATTTTTTGCTATCTCTTTAGTTGGATAAGCAGAATTGTCGACGTTTAAATCTTGTGCGATTGCAGTTAATTTTATTACATTCTCATATGCTTCAACATCAAATACTCCATCTTTCATAAATGCATTTAGATTTAATGAAGCGAGATTACATGAAGAATTATCGATGAACATATATTCTGAACAAGGATTTGATGCATTGATTGGACCTGAAGCTTTGCAAGTGTGCCATTTATTTATTGTATCGTGAAATTGCATTCCAGGGTCGCCACAAAAATGAGTTGCTTCTGCAATTTTTTTCATTAAATCTTTTGCTTTATATTTTGGCATTTGTTCTGCCATATCTTTATTATGAACAGGAACTGTTTGAAATTCTTCATCATTAAGAACTGCCTGCATAAATTCATCTGTTATTCTTATAGAAATATTTGTGTTTTGATAATTTACACTTTCTCCTGCTTTTTCCCACGGAATTCCATTATCAATTAAAATATGTAATTTTTTTTCTTCTTCCTGTTTTGATCCAATAAACTCAACAATATCTGGATGATTTATATTTAGAATATCCATCTTTGAAGCTCTTCGTGTTTTTCCTCCTGATTTTACAATCCCTGCAACCTTATCGTAAAATGCCCAATAAGCTAAAGGACCAGAAGGTTTTCCACCGCCACTTAATTTTTCTTTTGATGAACGAAGTGTAGATAAATTTGTTCCTGTTCCAGAACCATATTTGAAAAGCAAAGCTTCTCTTTTTGCAAGTTCCATTATCCCTTCCATTGTATCGTCGACACTTTGAATAAAACATGCTGCAGTTTGCGGATAAGTTAAATCTTTTCCAACAGGAAGAGGAACTACTTTCCCATTTCTGATAATATATGCTTCTTTTTTTTCTTTACTTCCTTTTCCTCTTTTATCTGTTCCTACATTAAACCAAACTGGAGAATTAAAAGCCATTGATTGATTATAAGAAGCGTAAGCAATTTCATCTCCGAAAATTTCTGCTACTTCTTCTGTTAAATAACCTTGTTTTACTGCCCATTCTGCAAAAGTAGAACTAACTCTCCCAACCAAATCTCTTACAGAACCTTCTCTCTGTGGAGTTCCGTGTTCTCCGAAAAAATATTTTGATGCTACAATTTTTCTTGCTAATTGGCTCCATTGCGCGGGAAATTCTGCACCTTCTTGTGTGAAAACAACTTCACCAGTATCATCATCAGTTATAGCAATATCATTTCTTTGCCATTCAAAATAATCTTCTGCTTTTTTTCCAGAATCAGTAAAATATCTTTCGATTGTCAACCCTTTTTTTTCTTTTCCCATTTTATAATTTTCTCATTTCCTGTTTAAAATCATTTATGTCCTGAAAATCTCTATATACTGAAGCGAAGCGAATGTACGCGACGTTGTCAATTTTTTTTATTTTTTTCATGACTAATTCTCCTATCTCTGAAGTTTTGATTTCTTTTTTCCCTTTTTTCCTTATCTGTTCTTCAATCTCATTTATCAGATTATTTATTTTCTCTTTTGCAATCGGACGCTTTTCAAATGCCTTGATTATTCCACCTTCAAGCTTTTCCCTGTCAAATTTTTCCCTGCGTCCATCTTTTTTTATTATGTATATATCTTCTTTTGAAATTTTTTCATATGTTGTGAATCTTTTTCCGCACTTGAGGCATTCTCTTCTCCTTCGTATTCCTTCGGGTGAAGCTCTTTTATCAGTAACTTTTGAATCTTTATGTGAACAGTATGGGCAGTACATTATCAGTTATATACAATATATTGTGTATCCCTCATTTTTTATTACCATAATTTGTATGATAAGAGATTGAAAAATAAATACTATTTAAAGATTTATTTTCACTTGGATATAATAAATTGAACATACAAGATTTTGAAGGAATATTTTAAAAAGATTATTTTGTATAATTGTTTATGAAGAAATTAAAGAGGATAATTATTATTGAATCAGTTACTATTTTAATTCTTGCAGGATTTTTAATTTGTAATATTTTTTTCTTCCAAAATAATTCAACTACACAACAAGTTTCATATTGCGACAAACATTATTATGACAGTCAGGTATGTTTGCTGTCTCCAGAAGTTTATACCCATTCTTTAAAATCAGAAAATTATTTATTAATGGATTTAAAACCTCTTCAAAACGATATCCAAAATTATATTTCTACTAATAACCTCAATATTTCAATTTATGTTTTAAACATACAAGATTCCTCTTCATTTGGGATTAATTCAAGTAAAGGATTTGAACCTGCGAGTCTAAACAAATTACCTATTGCAATTTTAATTCTTAAAAAAGTAGAACAAGGAGAACTTAGACTTGATGGTTTTTTACCAATAAAAGATGAGGATAGAGACAGCAAATCGGGAACTCTTTACAATACTACTGCAAATGCGATGAGTGTTAGAGATTTACTACATTATATGCTTTCAGAATCAGACAATACTGCTTTTAGAGTTCTCGAAGAACAAGTTACACTGGAAGACTTGGAAAAACTTTCTGTATATCTAAATTATTATACTAAAGATATTAATTATATTCCTCCAATAATTAATAATACTTATCAAATAACTCCAAAATCCACAAGCAATCTTTTTATGAGCTTGTATTTATCCAGTATTTTAACTCCAGAAGATTCTGAAATGATTCTAAAATATCTTTCAAATTCAACATTTAATATAAATAAATATTCAGATTTGCCTGATGATGTTATCATCGCACAAAAATATGGAACTTATTACGTTGGAAACCAATCTGATTTTCATGATTGTGGAATTATGTATATTGGGCAAAGCAGAATATTCTATGGCATAATGACTCAAGGAATGGATGAAGAAACCGCTCCAGTTGTTATAGGAAAGGTTGTAAATAAAATTTATAATTATATTATTAAAGAAACTAACAGCAGTGTTAATTTGGATTAAAGAAAAACATTTTTAAACATTAAAGTATATAATATAATATGTATGATTATTTTAGCACAATGATGAGCCAGTGGGGAATTCCTGCTTGGGCATTTTATATTTTAGCAGCAATTTTTATCTGGTCTTATGTTTGGAAACTTTTAGCATTATGGAAAGCTGCGACGAAGAAATCAGTTGTTTGGTTTATAGTTTTAGCTTTGGTTAATACAGTTGGAATTCTTGAAATTCTTTACATCTTTGTATTCTCTAGATGTTGCAAGAAAGAAACTCCAAGAAGAAGAAAAAGAAGATAATTATTTAGTTTTCATTAACTGGCACATTCTGCAGATTTTATTTCTTGAAGGTTCTCCGCAGATTTCACAGTAATTTAATTTTTCTGAAGTTTTTAATTTCTGAATTTTATCTGAAAGTTTGTCAAAATTTTTCATAATATTTTCTTTTTCTTTTGTTGTTAAGTTATTTGTAAATTGTCTCAACTGAATTCTATAAGAATCTAAAGCGCATGGGCAATGTTCATAAACAACAGGGAGTTTCATTTTTTTTGAATATTCTCTTATATCATTTTCAGCGATGTAAAATAATGGCTTGATTCTTGTTATGAATTTTTTATCTTTTACATTTTGAGTAATTGCTCCAGAATTTGCACTTAATTGCGGACTTCCTTTAAGAATATTCATAAGAAAAGTCTGCGTTTCATCGTCGAGATTATGCCCTGTTGCAATTTTATTTACTTTTAATTTTCTTGCTTCACGATTCATAATCCATTTTTTTATAACTCCACAAATTGCACAATTTTTTAATCCTTTTCCGTGGCTTGTTTGAATTGTGGTTCTAATATAACACATACTTCCACCCATTTCATTTTTTATATTGTAAAGATGAAGTTTTATTCCAAGTTGTTCGCAAAGTTTGTTTACTGCCTCCAAACATTTTTTGCTGTAATCTCCCATAGACAAATTAATATGAAATCCTTCAACATTGTATCCAAATTTTTTCAAAAGATAAGCTGTAACTGTAGAATCTTTTCCTCCTGAAAGTGCGACTAATATTTTTTCTTTTTTATTCAATTTTATTTTTTCAAGAGTTTGCTTGAATTTTAATTCTAATTTATCCATAGAAATAGATAGAATTAAGGATAATTAAATCTTTTTTCTTTTTAACAACAAAGTATTTAACACGACGCTTACAGAACTTAGAGCCATTGCTCCTCCAGCAATCATCGGATTTAAAAGCCATCCTGTAAAAGGATACAAAAGCCCTGCTGCAATTGGAATTCCAAGAGAGTTATAAAATAATGCCCAGAACATATTTTGTTTTATTTTTTTAATTGTTATTTTGCTGAGATTTATAGCACGAACAACGTCTAGTGTAGAATTATTCATTAGAACAATATTTCCTGTTTCCATCGCGACATCTGTTCCTGAACCTATTGCAATTCCAATATCTGCCTGAGCGAGCGCGGGAGCATCATTAATTCCGTCGCCAACCATTGCAACTTTTCCCTTTGCCTGAAGTTTTTTTATATATTTTAATTTATCTTCTGGAAGAACTTCTGCGATGACATGATTTACTCCTATCTGTTTTGCAATTGCATTTGCAGTTCTTTTATTATCTCCAGTTATCATATAAACAAAAATATTTCTTCTTTGCAATGCTTTAACAGCTTTAATTGAATCTTCCCTTGGAGTATCTGCTATTGCAATAAATCCTAAAACTTTTTTATTCAAAATTCCCACAACAACTGTTTTTCCTTCTTCTTCAAGATTCATAATTTCTTTATCGTACTGTTTTAGATTAGATATTGTTCTTGCATATTCGGGCTTTCCTACAATTAATTTTTTGCCTTTAATATTTCCTTCAACTCCATGTCCGGGAATTGCCTTAAAATTTTTTATATCTTCTAATTTTATTTTTTGCTCTTTACTTTTTTGAACAATCGCCTGTGCTAATGGGTGTTCAGAATACTGTTCGATACTTGCTGTTAATTTTAAAATTTCATCTTCTTCAATTCCATTAACTGCAACAATATTTGTAACTTTTGGTTTTCCCTCTGTTAATGTTCCTGTTTTATCAAATACAACCGCATAAAGTTTATATGCAGTTTCTAAAGCATCTCCACCTTTAATCAAAATTCCTTTTTCAGCACCTTTTCCTGTTCCAACCATAATTGCCGTCGGTGTTGCCAATCCTAATGCACAGGGACAAGCAATAACTAAAACAGATACTGCAATTATAAGAGAAAATTCAAAACTTTTTCCAACTAAAAAAAACCAAACTGAAAAGGCGATGATCGCGATTCCTATAACCGCTGGAACAAAATAAGCTGAAATTTTGTCGGCAAATCTCTGTATCGGCGCTTTTTTTCCTTGGGCATCTTCTATTAATTTTATTATTTGAGATAAAGTTGTATTTGCTCCGATTTTTGTTGCTTTAAATTTGAAACTTCCATGCTTGTTTATTGTTGCACCGATTACAGTATCTCCTTTTCCTTTTTCTACAGGCATACTTTCTCCTGTTATCATGCTTTCATCTATGCTTGTTGTCCCTTCAATGATTATCCCATCAACAGGAATTTTCTCTCCAGGTTTTACAATAATTATATCCCCGACAATTACATCATCTATTTTTATTTTTTCTTCTTTGCCATTTCTTATTACTGTTGCAATTTTTGGAGAAAGATTCATTAATTTTTTTATTGCTTCACTTGTTTTTCCTTTTGCAATCGCTTCCAAATATCTTCCTAACATAACAAAAGTAATCAATACTGCAGCCGCTTCAAAATATTGGTCTCCTAGGGGATTAAAAAATATTGTATATACACTGAAAAAATAAGCTGCGCTTGTTCCAATTGAGATTAGTGTATCCATATTCGCAGATTTATTTTTCAATGCCCCGAATGCACTTTTGTAAATTCCTGCCCCTACTATAAATTGAACTGGAGTAGCTAATGCAAATAAAATATAATTTCTGTATGGAATTTCTATCCCTATCCACATGAATACCATCCCGATGATAAATGCAGGAATTGCGAAAAATAAACTAAACAGGAAAAGATTTTTTAATTTTTTAAGATTATCCTCTCTCTTTTTAGTTTCATAATCTCTGCTATTACCATCATTAGTTATTAGTTTTGCTTTGTATCCCCCCATTCCTTCTATCGCATTAACTATATTTCTTTCTGAAGTTTTTGATTCATCGAAATCAACTGTTGCTTTTTCTGTTGTTAGATTTACATTCGCATATGAAACCCCAGATTCTTTTTCAAGACGCTTGGTAATAAGAGTAACGCAACTTGCGCAATGCATTCCGTTTATATCTAAAGTAATTTTTTTCATTTTTTATTTATTCAACGATTATCGTTCCTGTCCCCATACCCATACTACATTGGAATCTAAAAGTTCCTTTTTGATTGGGAGTAAAGGTTATTGTATCTGAAGGGCTTGAGGAATATTTTGATATTCCCAATTCAGGAATATTAAATGACCGGTAACATCCGCTAACACTACTATCTAAAGTTATTTCTACTGGAACTCCAGATTTTACATTAATAGTATTAGGAGAATAATTTCCTTTCATGCTTAAAGTTATTTTTTGTATTGAATCAGAACCTATGGCATTTCCTGTTGTTGACTTTCCAAAAAATAAAAAATAACCTAAAATTAAGAATACTATCACAAAAATTCCTATGAATATTTTTTTATTATTAGATTTTGTTTTTTCTTCCATTTTTATTATTTAATTTTTTTCATTTTAATTAACTTCATATCCTGCTTTGGAGATTATTTCTTTTATTTTATTAAGACTTATTTTTGATTCGTCAAAATCTATTTCAGCTAATCCTTTTGAATAATCTACTTTTATGCTATTTACATAATTTTCAAGCTCCATTTCAATTATTTTTGCACAGCTTGTGCAATGCATTCCTTTAATTTTTAATTTTATTCTAGCCATTATTTCTTTTTATTTGCTGATTTAATTAACCAATAAATTCCTGCTCCAATCAATCCGATTACAAGCAAACTTATCACCCATGATAAGATTCCGTTCCCAAATCCATAATTTGAATTAATTCCGAACATTGGACAATTATAAACCATTATTTCATTCCTCCGCAACCGCAACTTCCTGATGATTTTGGAGTTGCTGCAACAACTTGGCCAGTAGTTGCTGTTCCACTTGCTGTTACTATAAAACTTCCTCTTAACATTCCCATCCCACAAGTAAATTGTATTGTTCCTATTTTTGTCGGAGTGAAATTTATTACATTTAATCCGGTTTTTAATTTAACATCTATTCCGTAATCATTCATAATTAATTCACTATTGCATCCTGTCAATTGTTGGACATTTACATTCCATTTTACAGGAATTCCTGATTTAATGACAAATGAATTTGGACTATAACCTGAAGCATCGACATTCATATTCACTTCTTGAATTCCATTTTGAATAACTGAACTGTTTGAACTTGTTCCAAAATTTATTGGGAGATTAATTGAATTTCCTGTAAGAGCTAATCCCCGATTTAACATTATCAATCCCAGGATTAAAACAATCACTGCAGAAATTTTCAAAATCTTTGCAGTTGTCTTATGACTTATAACTGTTGTTAAACTTCCGAATCCTAACATGACTGGAAGAGTTCCTAATCCGAATGCAGCCAGACTCATTGCTCCTGTTAAAAAATTTCCTGTTCCTGTTGCATATAAGTACATTGCTTGCAAAGGACCACATGCAATAAATAATCCGTTTAACAATCCCGTAATGAATGGAACTTTGTAAAATCCTTTTGAATTAGATGAAGCATTACTAGAAATTTTTGTTAAAAATTTTGGATGAAATTGAAATTTTCTGAAAAATTTAAATCCAAACATGCTGAATGCGTAAAATATCATAAATACTCCTGCAAGAATTGCAACTGCTCCTCGGAGTTTTGTGCTGAATGCAAATATTCCTCCGATTAATCCAAAGATTCCCCCAATTATAGTATAAGAAATAACTTTACTTCCTCCGTATACTAAATGTTGTTTGAATCCTTTGTGCCCATTTAATGCATTTTTTGAAGTGTAAGAAACAACAAATGCTCCGCACATTGAGATGCAATGAAATCCTGTTAAAATTCCTGCAGCAAATAATAATATTAAACTTGCATTTTGCCCAATCTCTGGAATTTTAATCTGAGATAAATCAATATTTCTTAAAAATAAAAAGTATATTGCACTTAATAATAAAAGAATAGACAAAGGAACAATAATCCAGACAGATTTATTTTTTTTATTTTCTACTTCTTCAATAGTATAGCCTAATTTTTTTAATGATTCTTTAATTTCTTTTTCAGATATTTTATTTTCATTAAAATCTATTTCTGCTTTTTCATTTGCATAACTTACTTTGATGGAATTTACTTTTTCTTTCAATTCCTTTTCTATGAGCATTGCACAGGAATTACAATGCATTCCTTTTATCTGAAATGTTTTTTTCATAAGTATTTCATAGAAATAATCTTTAAGATTGCTTTGGAGAAACTAGTTACGTGGATTCTTTGAGGAGAAGGGCGATACAAATTTTTTTAGATTGTTTATATTCATTTTATATAATTACTCTGCCAAATTGAAGCAATAACATAAGAACAATATGAATTATTGCGATTAAAATAGTAGTTATTGCAAAGAATCTGTGATATTTGAAAACATTTTTTTTAAAAACATGCAGAGCAATGCCTAATGAAAAAGTTGTGAACAAACATAAAATTGTAAGAATACCGAACCAAACTGCAAGGGGGATTCCTAATATCATTTTATTGAACAATAACTTCACCTTTCATCATGGAATGAATAGAACAATGATAATCAAAAGTTCCTGAAATATTAAATGTATGAGAATAAGAATTTCCAGTTCCAATTAATGGAGAAGCTAACTCTGTTCCATTGTCTGAGGTTATAGTATGTGCAACAGGATCATTATTTGCCCAAACTACCACACTTCCTTTTGGCACTATTGTTATTTGTGGTGAAAATTTATATTCTGCTATAGTAACTTGGTAAGGTAAAGGACCGGTTGAAGTTCCGAGATTAGATGAAGAAAGATTATTCTGATTGTTTGTATTGTTTTGGTTATTTGTATTATTTTTTTGCAGAACAAAATATAATCCTATGCCAAGAATTAATAAGATAATTATTGCACCAAATATGATTTTATTCTTTTTCATCTTATTGAATAAATAAGAATTTACTTTTTATAAATCTTATTAATCTCGAAGAATGGTTTTTATTTCTTTTTACATTTTCTTAAAATTTAAATACTCTGATTATTTAATTAAAGAATGAAAAAAGGGGTTGATGAAAAAAAGATATTTAGCAAGCCGCAAAAAATTATTTTTTGTTTTGTGGTATTTACTATTCTTGCATCTATTCTTGTTTTTTCTACCACAACTATTTCTGATAGTTTAATTTCTTCGGTAAATTCAACATTTTCTGGATTTGTTGGAATTGGAACTTTAACTCCAAACTCAACATTAGCGGTTGTTGGAAATGCTTCTGTCGCAGGGAATTTATCTGCACAATACTTCCTTGGTAATGGTGCTTACCTAACAAATATTCCCACTTACAATGCAACTTATAATACCTGGGCATATAATCATACACTATCAGCAATGAATATAATGTCTGCAAATGATACTGCAATAAATAATTCTGTTAAATTGGCATTAACAATAAATTCAACAGCGACAATCGGACAGTTATATAATGTAACCGCTTCAATGATTGCAAATCTTTCTATAACTCAGCTTAATTGGACTTTTTCACAGATAGCAAATACAACTTTCACTCAAAATTTTACCTCTGCAGCAGTTCAAGCTTTGATAAATAATACAAATGTTGGATTTTTACAATTAAATGCGACTTTAGTTAATGCTGGAAATTTAACGATGGGAAGCGGTTCTATAATTAAAATGGCTATTTTAGCGAATTCTCTTCCTGATTGTGTAACTTCAACAAATCATAGTTTAGGTACAAATGCTTCGGGATTATATTATTGTTCTTCAAACTCAACTTGGGCACAGATAATGTTAAATTAAAATGAAAACTAATCAAAAAAAAAACTTAATTTCTTTTTTTTATTAGTTAGCACCTTTTTATTCTGCTCTTTAGTTTCTGCGGCGAGTTTAATTAATGTTAATATAACTTCATCGGGGCTTGGTTCAACTATTCAAATAAGGAATTATAATATAAGTTTTGATTTGCTTAAAGTTGAAAGCAATGCTATAGAATTTTGGAACATAAGCTATACAGATTGCTCAGGACAAACAACTTCATCAAGTCTCTATAATTTTACAGATTCAAATTCAATTTCAAATCTTCCAATAAATCAATGTAATTCTTCAGCCAGTAGCAGTAGTACTACAACTAGTTATTCATATGTTCCAAGTACTCCTCTTCCAACCCAAGTAATAACTTCTGTTAATGTTATGACGAATATTCCCACAGCTATAATAATTACAAATCCGAAAATTGATTTAACAAAGATAACTATTACAGCAAATCAAAATATTTTCGCAGCTTCATTGATTATAAATAAACTAAGTCAGTTACCAACTTCAAATCCTCAGATTGGACTTCCTTTAGGAATTCCTTATCAAGCATTTCAGATAAATACTACAATGATTACTAATCTAAGTATTGCAAATGCTACACTTGAATTTAAAGTTAACAAAAGTTGGGCAGCTAGTCAGAACGTTGATCCTTCAACTATTACTCTTTATAGAATGAAAGCCAATGATACAATATGGAATCCTCTTAATACCACTTTTTTGGGTCAAGATAATAATTCTTATCATTTTTCTGCAGTAACTCCAGGATTTTCTACATTTATAATATATTCAAATCAAAAATGCATAGCTAATTCTAAAAGATGTCTTAATAATCAAACCCAATTATGTCTTAATTCGACATGGATGACTACTGAACAATGCCCAAATGGATGCAACAATGAAGGATGTTCTAATCTTCTTTCTAATAATCCTCCTATTATCTATGGAGTAATTATTTTAATGATTCTAATCGTTGGAGCTATGCTATTAAACAAAAAGAAAAAGACCAGAAAATATCACATACCCCATAAACATTTTAGAAAAAGAAGAAGTTAAAAAGTTATTAAAAAGAAAAAAATAATTTCAATTCTTAAGAACGACTATGTTGTTCATTCCTCTTCTTTTTCTTTCTATAAATTGTTTTGCTTCTAACTTATCTAACAATCTTGTTATTCCGACTTTTCCTATTTCTAATTTTTCCATTAAAGTATTTTGAAAAATAGCTCCATTTTCTTTTTGAAGAATTGCTATTACTTCTTTTTCATTTTTATCCAATCCTCCCAAATTAATTTTCTTTTTCTTTTGTTTTATTGTCTTGATAATTATTTTTTCTTTTGGCTTGGAAAACATTATTAATAATCCTACAATAAAAACGATTGCGGTTAAGCTTAAGCTAAGCCAAGTTTGTGTTGCGATTGTTTTATACATTGGACATGTAGGACCTTGAGTACAACTTTGCCCGACAATATCTTTCATAGCCATATTGAAAATAAGAACTATAACTGCCATTATTACAGCGATTCCGATAACTAATCCTCCAACATGTTTATTCTCCATTTTAAAATCCTAATTTTTCATTTACAAATATTAAATTTATTTTTCTGGGCATTATTTCTCTTTCGAATAAAAGTATTTTTGCAATTGTACTTCCAGGATAACCTTCTTTTTTCATTCTTTCATTTTCCAAGGGGAAAACATATTCGTTAAGGCGCTTGAATAAATCTTCATGAGTTGAAACTATCTTTTGTGTTCCGACAATCCAGATTACATTATCAGATGAAAATGCATAGGAAGGAATTTGACTTCCCGAAGCTGATGCAATTAATATTTCTCCTTCTTTTGAAATAGCATGAATGCTTCCGATAAAATATTTTGATGTAACGCTTTTTTTTCTTAATTCAGCTTGCTTTTCTGGATTTTTTTCTGAAAGTAATTCATCTTTTATATTTATCCAGTCATGATTTTTTGATTTAAGCAAATCTGTAAAACCAATTTCTTGAAGAGTTGTAGAACCGCCTGTCATAATTTCTGAACCAGAAGGAATTAATTCTTTTAAAATTTTGAGGGCATCTTCTTTTGTATTGACTAATTCTGCATTAATGTTTCTTAATTTCAAAGCAGAGATTGTTTCTTTTACATCTTCTTCTGACGCTAAATCACTAAATCCTTTCACGTTATTTATTTTCATTTTATTTGCATTAATAAAATTTTCATTTACTTTGTCCCAGTTTATAATACTAAAAAATGCGTTGATATAATCTGCTCTTCTATTTTGATATTTCAAATAGTAAGCATGCTCCCATAAATCAATAACTAAAAGAGGTATTTTTCCTTCGCTGATTGGACTGTCCTGATTTGATGTTGAAATTATTTCTAGATTTCCATTATTAAGAATAAGCCAAACCCATCCGCTTCCAAATAAGTTTAATGAAGCATTTGTAAAGTTCTCTTTAAAATTTTCAAAATTTCCAAATGTCTTTTCAATTGCTTTTTGTACATTTCCGTTTAGAAGAATATCTTTTTTTAATATTTCCCAGAAAAATTTGTGATTGACATATCCGCCGCAATTGTTCTTCACTGCTATTCGAATATCTTCTGGTATTTTATTTAGATTCATTAATATTTCTTCTGCACTTGCAAAGTTTAATTCTGGATGTTTTTCAAGAGCCGTGTTTAATTTATCTGTGTAAGCTTGATGATGCTTGTCATGGTGGAATTTCATTGTCTGTTCATCTATGTACGGCTCTAAAGAATCATATGCATATTTTAGTTGGGGTAATTCAAATTTCATTTTTTCTTTTTGCTTTCGTAATCTTTAATTGCAGCTCTTAATGCATCACTTGAAAGATTTGAACAATGCATCTTAACAGGAGGCAGTCCTTTTAAAGATACCGCGACGTCATTTCTGGTTATTTTTTCTGCTTCCTGAATTGTTTTTCCTTTTGCTAATTGGGTAATCATAGAAGATGTTGCAATTGCGGCAGCGCAGCCGTATGTTTTGAATTTTATATCTTTGATAATTTCCTTTCCATTTTCTTTTTTAACTTTAATAAACATCTGCATAACATCTCCACATACGGGATTTCCGACTTTCCCAATTCCATCTGCATTTTTAATTTCTCCAACATTTTTGGGATTCATATAATTCTTCATAACTTCTTTTGTGTATTTAATTGTCATTTGAACGACACCTCCGGTTTCTTTACACTCATTTTCCCACTAAATTTGTCAGAATTAATCATTTATTCTCCTTGTTTAATTTTTTAATTAAATCATCAATTTGTTTTTTTGAAAATCCGTGAGCCAAACAACCTTGTTCAATTGTTTCATAAATTGCACCTCCGCAACCAATGCAATGAAGTCCACTTTCAAATAAAATATTTGCGGTTCCTGGATATTTTTCAAGCAATTCTGCGAATATCATTTTCTTTGAAATTGCATCTTTAGTTTTCTTTTTTGTTATTTCTTTTTTCATTTAATTTTCTCCTTGTAAATTTTATTTGTCAGCTTCTGAATCATCTTCTTCAAAAAATTCATCTTCTGCTTCTTTAACATTTGAACTGTCTTCTTCAATGTCTTCTTCGCATTCGGTTTCATTTTTGAACTCACATGCTTCTGCTTCAAACTTTTTTTTGTTTTTCATTTGAACGATAATTCGCAACTTCGCTTACATGACACTGACCTTACTTCCGCGAAATCGCTCACCTCCAGTTTATTTACATTCATTTTATTGGACTCATCCTCCTAAGTTTATCTACTATAGGAACAAGAACTTTAAGGAAATAATCAATTTCTTCTTCTGTTGTGTATTTACTTATTGAAATTCTTAATGTGCTGTTAGATTGAACAGGAGCTAAGCCGATTGCTTTCAGGACGTGGCTTGTTTGAAGAGAGTGCGACGCACAGGCGCTTCCTGTTGAAGTGCAGATTCCGTAGGTTTCCAAATATCCTCCGATAGATTCTCCTTCAATATTATTGAATGAAACATTTATGTTATTGCAGAGTCGATTATTTTGCGGGCCGTTTAATCTTGTATTTGAAATTTTTAAAATTCCGTCAATTAATTTATTTCTCATCTTAGTTATTTTTTCAACATCTTTTTTATTTGTGATATCAACTGCTTTTGCGAAACCGACAATTCCTGAAACATTTTCTGTTCCACTTCTGATTTTTCTTTCGTGTCCTCCGCCGTGAGATAAAGGAGTTATTAAAATTCCTTCACGGATGTATAAAGCACCGACTCCTTTTGGACCGTGAATTTTGTGAGCGTTTAAAGTTACTAAATCTAAATTTTGTTTCTTGACATTTAATGGAACTTTTGTAAAACTCTGACATGCATCTGTGTGAAATAAAACATTTTTCTTTTTGCAAATGTTTCCTATTCTTTCCAAATCTTGTATTGTTCCGATTTCATTATTGCCGTGAATTATGGAAACAATAATTGTTTTTTCTGTTATTGCTTTTTCAATTTCTTCGATATTTGCAAATCCTTCTGCATCGACGTCAATATAAGTTATTTGAGCTCCGTGTTTTTCCAGCCACTTGCAAGTATTTAATACGCAATCGTGTTCTATTCTTGTTGTGATGATATGATTTTTTCCTGTGTTATTTTCTTGATTCCAAAAAAATAAACCTTTCAATGCAAGATTATTTGCTTCTGTTCCACCTGATGTAAAATATATTTCTTGAGATTTTGCACCGATTGCTTTAGCGATTGTATTTCTGCTTTTTTCCAAAGCATTTTTTGCTTCTTGTCCCATGAAATGAGTTGAAGATGCGTTTGCATACTTTTCAGTAAAGTAAGGAATCATTGCTTTCATAACTTCGTCATCTACTCTTGTAGTTGCTGCATTATCAAAATATATTTGTTTAGTCATTGAACGACACCTCCGGTTTCTTTACACTCATTTTCCCACTAAATTTGTTAGGATTAATGTTTTTCATTTTATTTCTTATCACATCCTTTCATGCATGATGCACATTTACAATGAAGTGAAGCGTGCTTATCTATTAATTCTAGCATTGGAAGAATTGTATCTTTGTTTAATGAATAAACTCTTTCTTTTCCATCTTGTTCCACATTTACTATATTGCATGCTTTCAATGATTGCAAAGCGTGAGAAATTTTGCTCTGTTCAACTTTCAAATCTTTTACAAGTTCTGTAACATTTTTTTCTTTTACTCTTAGCGAAAGAATTATACCTATTTTTAAGGGGTTAGCAAGATTTGTAAAGAAAATATTATAACTGTTATGATTAAAATAAGGACTTACTTCGTATGTCTTTTTATTCATATGAATTATATTTCATATAGATTTATAAAGCTTTAGTATCACTCGTACATAGAGATAATCTAGAAAAATGACACAAATATTCAAAGCTGAAGAGAGAGAAAGCAGTGAAATAAAAAATATTCTGCATCCTTTAGTTAGCGAGTGGTTTTTTTCAAAGTTCAAAGATTTTTCTCTTCCACAAAAAGTTGGAGTGATGAATGTTTGGGAAAGAAGAAATATTTTAATTTCTGCGCCAACAGGAAGCAGTAAAACATTGACTGCATTTCTTGCAATTATAAATTATTTAGTTATACTTGCAGAAAAAAATCAACTTGAAGATAGAGTTTATGCGGTTTATGTTTCTCCGCTGAAAGCATTGAGCAATGATATTCATAAAAATTTAATTGAACCTTTGGAAATTATTTACAAACTTGCAGAAGAGAAAGGAATCAAATTGCAAAAGATAAGAGTTGGTTTGAGAACAGGGGACACGACTGTTGCCGAGAGAGCTAAGATGGCGAGAAAATCTCCACACATTTTAGTTACAACTCCCGAATCTCTTGCGATAATTTTGACGACGACAAAATTCATTGAATATTTGAGAGGAGTTGAATTTTGCATTGTTGATGAAATTCACGCGCTTGATAATAAAAGAGGAGTTTATTTGAGCATTACTTTAGAAAGATTGAATGAAGTGAGTTTAGTTTTTCCTGTGAAGATTGGGCTTAGCGCTACAATTGCTCCGCTTGATGAAGTTGCGAAATTTTTAGTTGGAGAAGATAAAGACAGAGATGTTTTAATTGCAGATATTAAACTTAGCAAGACGCTTGATGTTAAAGTTATGGGAGTTGGAGATATGATTGGAGAGAATATTGGGAATGATATGTATAGTTTGATGGATTCTCTGATTAAGGAACACAAGACGACTTTGATTTTTACAAACACGCGTTCTGCTACTGAGAGAGTTGTTAATCATTTGAAAGATAATTTTCCGACTGAGTATGGGGATGATAATATTGCGGCGCATCATTCTTCTCTTAGCAAAGATTATAGATTTGATATTGAAGAAAGACTTAGAGATGGGAAGTTGAAAGTTGTTGTTTGTTCTACTAGTTTGGAATTGGGAATTGATATTGGATTTATTGATTTAGTTATCATGCTGGGAAGTCCGAAAAGCAGTGCTAGGGCGCTGCAGAGATTAGGAAGAGCGGGGCATAAGTTACATGAGACTGCGAAGGGGAGATTTATTATTTTAGATAGAGATGATTTAGTTGAATGTTCTGTTATCCAGAAAGAAATGATGGAGAAA
>Ga0265316_10000920_pt1 | contig 32092 bp, 47 predicted proteins | sample 4522metaG_FD_202092 | JGI IMG/M metagenome (GOLD analysis project Ga0265316, IMG submission 202092) | Rhizosphere microbial communities from Carex aquatilis grown in University of Washington, Seatle, WA, United States - 4-5-22 metaG | ecosystem: Host-associated > Plants > Roots > Rhizosphere >...
CCCATGACAGACTTACCCACCAACGCAGACATCCCCCAGAACCCCGCGGCCCGGGTGGAGTGGATCAATGCGCGCCTGGCCGAGCGGGGCCTGAGCCAAGCCGAAGTCGGGCGCCGCTGCGCTGTCCGGCGGCAGTCCGTCCAGCTGGCCATTCTCTACCCGACCTCGGCGCGGATCGACGAGGCGCTGGCCGAGCTGCTGGACGTTCCCGTCCAGGCGCTGTTCGCCGACCGCTACGGCGCCGACGGCCGCCGCATCGGCCGGCGCCAAGCGCTCGGCCGCACTCAGCCTAGCAGAACCGCGACCCAATCCCAACGAAAGGCGTCGTGACATGGTCAGTCCCCGCCAAACGGATCGGGATGATCCTCGAATGGCCACGGGTTCAGCGGAACCAGTTGCGGCAGCGCCCGCACCGTGTCCGCCGAGCGGGCGATCAGTTCGGAGAGGTCGGGACGGACGCGTAGCACCCAGTGCATCCGCTGAACGAATAGCAGCGCCTGACGGCAGTCATAGTGGACCCTCGCCAGAAACAGCAGCCGTTCATCGGGATCTGCGCCGCGTAGGAGTTGGCGGCGTGATGAAGCACTGCTGCGAAGATAGTCAAAGACCTGGGGTTGGTTTTCGCCAAAATATCTATGGATATTGTCCCGGCCCAGCCTGCGCCAAACTCTTTCGAGATCCGGAACCTTATCCGGTCCGAGATATTGGCGAAGCTCGGCAAGAGCTTCAAGGATTTGTGGCTCGCTGTTCACCAGCTCCGTCAGCTTCATCGTCGGCCTCCATTCCCGAGACAGCCTCAAAGGTAGCGGCCCCGGCCGACGCCGTCACCGCCAATTCGAAACCGAAGTTTTGACGCAACCCGGCCCGTTTCGGACGGGCCGGGGGGGGGGGTAATCTTGCAAGTCCAGTCGATACCCATCATCAAGATCGACACCACCGACCGCTTGCGCCCGGTGGACGAGGGCTACGCCCGGCTGATCGCCGAGGACATCGGCACCGATGGCCGGTTGGGGCAGCCGGTGGAAGTGCGGCCGTACGAGGGCGGCTGGCGCCTGATCGACGGCGGTCACCGGCTGCGGGCGGCCGAGCTGCTGGGCTGGATCGAGATCCCGGCGATCGTGCACGAGGTCGGCGCCGACGAGGCGCGGCTGATGGAGATCGACCGCAACCTGATCCGGGCCGAACTCAACCCGCTCGACCGCGCCGCCTTCCTGGCCGAGCGCGAGGCGGTCTATCTGCGGCTCCATCCCGAGACCGAGCACGGCGGCGATCGCAAGTCGAAGGACTTTGAAAAACAACGGGAAAATCAAGTGGCCAACTTGGCCATTTGTTTTTCTCAGGACGTTCGGGAGCGCACCGGCCTGTCCGATCGCACGGTACGGCGTGCCTTGCGGATCGCGACCGGTCTTTCGGCCGAGGTGCGGCGCCGGCTCGCCGGCACGGCGCTCGCGCGCAAACAGTCGGAGCTGGAAAAGCTCGCCAAGGAAGGTCCGGCGGCCCAGGGCGCCATTCTCGACCTGCTGTTGGCGGCCGAGCCCAAGGCGACCTCGGTCACCGACGCGCTGGGCCAGCTGGCCGGCCGGCGCCAGGTCAGTGACGCCGAGGAAAAGCGCGCCCGCGCCCTGTTCAAGGCCTGGAACGCCTGTGGCGAGGATCAGCAGCGCGCCTTCCTGCGGTCGCTGCGGTCCAAGGGCATCCACGCCGACATCATCGGCCGCGACCGGCCGCAGAAGGGGTGAGTGATGCCTGACCCGATCCATCCCTCGTGGTGGCCACCTGCCGATTGGAGACCAAGCATGAGCACTGACAGCAAACCCACCATGACCGTCGGCGAGTTGCTCGCCGCGCTGCGAGGCTTCGCCACGAACCACAATGAGGGTCTGGCGACCTACGAAGGCCGTGCGATCGGTCACGTCACCATTGTCGACGATGGATTGGTCGAGCTGCACACCAACCCCGCCCTCAGTGCCTTCGACCTCCGGATATTGGGATCGGTCGAGCTGCACACCAACCTCGCCCTCAGTGCCTTCGACCTCCGGATATTGCTCTCCAACCACCCGGAAACCGCCCGGGTGTTCGCCGACGGCGATGAACCCATACGGGAGATCGTGGACGGCTCGTTCGGCACTGTCGAGCTGCTGGCCGAAAGCCTGGACGAGGAGGGCTGAGGCCATGCAGTACGGCCCATCCCTCGCCGCCGATCCCCGCGTGATCGACACCCCTTTGCATCTCGCCGCCTGGGCCGAGGCGGCGCCGGCCGGCGCTGTGATCGTCTACCACCGCGGCCTGCTGATGTATGACCGCGGAAATTTCCGCCAGGGGCTCGACAAGCGAATTCTGATCAACAAGGTCGGCAACATCGCCCGCGACCTCAGCGATCAGGGACTTGTCCACCTGTTCCAGCGGCGCGAGGGCGACGGCGTCTGCGCCTATCTCGCCGTCCGGCGGGAGGGCTGACGCCATGGCCAAGCCAAGGCGCGCGCCGGGCCAGTCAGCGGCACTCGATATGACCCCTACCCACACGATCACCCGCATCGGCGTGGCGGCTGACTACGCCATCGCATCGCTGGCGACCGCGTTTCCGGAATTATCTACCGCTCACCGTGCCGAAGCGCTTCTGGCCGCGGCCGGACGGATGGAAATCCGCCAGGAATGGAGCGGCATCAAGCTCGACCGCTACGGGCCGAAAACCGAGGCCCCCTTGCCGGAACTGCCGGCCCCGGATGGGCCACAGGGCATCCAGAACCGCCTGTTCGCCCTGGTCAATACCCGGCTGCTCGACTGTGTCGGTAAGCCGCTGCCGTCCTATGACGCCGGGCTCGCGGAAATCGCGACACTCGCCACTGCCGCCCGTGCAGGAGGGGTCTGACCATGGACGCCCCGAAAATTTTCGGTTCTGCCAAAGGCGACGCACACTCGCGGACCCTGCTTTGGCGCCGCTGGGCGGCCGGGAATAAGAGCGCGTTGTGGATCATGCTTAACCCGTCCTCTGCGGACGGCGCCACCAACGACCCGACGCTGTACCGCTGCATCGCCCTCTCCCGGCGACTGGGATTTTCCAGCCTCCGCGTCGTCAACTGGTGGACGAAGCGGACGCCGAGCCCGCGGGAATTGTCCCGTTGCTGGGCCGGGATGGTGGACGAGGATCAGCGGCATGATTTCCTGCATGCACAACAGATCATCGAACGCGAAATCGAATTCTGCCTCGCCAAGGACGGGATTATCATCGCCGCTTGGGGCAATCCGCCGACCCAAGACATGGCGGACTGGATCGAAGGCGGTGTCGAGCAGCTGCGCGAGGCGGACACCCCACTCCATCACCTGGGCCTGACCAAGCTCGGCCATCCGAAACACCCGCTGGCCCGGGGCATCCACCGTATCCCCGACGATCAACCGCTGATCCGGTGGGAGGGCTGATCATGGCTCTCCGCGTCCTCAGCCTCGGAGCCGGCGTGCAAAGCACCGCCATTGCGCTGATGATGGCGCACGGGGAGATCGAGCCCGCCAATTGCGCCATTTTTGCGGACACCGGGTGCGAACCAGCGCCCGTCTACGCCAATCTCCAATGGTTGATTACGGGTGCAAACCTGCCCTTCCCGATCCACGTCGTATCAGCCGGAGACATGAGGCAGGAACTGCGTCGGGCGGTTGAGGGGATACGCGGCGCCCATGGACGGCCACCGCTGCACATTCGCAATGCGGACGGATCGTCCGGAATGATCCGTCGACAATGCACGGGCGATTACAAGATTGATCCAATCAGGCGGGAGCTGCGCCGGCTGCTCGGCGTGCCCCGCGGGCGTAGGGTGCCATCTAGCGTAACGGTAGCCCAAGTGATCGGCATCAGCGCTGACGAAGCGCATCGCATGAAGCCGGCTCGCGAACAATGGATTACCTGCGAATGGCCCCTTGTAGACCTTGGCGTACGCCGTCGTGATTGCCTGAACTGGCTGAGAGACCACGGTTACCCCGAACCACCGAAGTCGGCCTGTACAATCTGCCCCTATCGTTCGGACGCTGAATGGGCGCGGCTCCGGGAAACGGACGCCGAAGGCTGGCGCGATGCGATCGAAATCGATCGCGCTATTCGCCAGGGCATGAACGGCCTCAAAGCGGACGGCGTCTATCTGCATCGATCGCTCCGGCCTCTTGATCAGGTCCAACTGACCGCTGCCGACCGCGGACAAGGCGATCTCTGGGGCAACGAGTGCTCAGGGCACTGTGGGGTATGACCATGGCTGCGCCCCTCACCTCCATCGACCTGTTTTCGGGCGCCTGGGCCGGCTGGACCGTGGGGTTCGGCTGGGCCGGCATCCGGACGGTGGCGGCGGCCGAGGCTTGCTCGTGGCGGCGGCGCCAGTACGCCCGACGCTTTCCGGAGGTCAGGCTCTATCACGACGTGCGGGCGGTCGATGCCGGCCTGCTGGCGCGCGACGGCATCGCGCAGCCCGACATCGTGTGCGGATCGCCGCCATGCAAGGACGCCAGCGTGGCCAATACGAAAGGCAGGGGGGTGGATGGAGCGGAAACCGGGAAGTTCTTCGACTACATCCGAACCGTCGGCAGCCTGCGACCGCGCTGGTGTGTTGCTGAGAACAATCCTGGCCTCGGAAATCGCGGTCTACACCGGGTGGAAGCCGCGCTGGCGGCAGAGGGCTACACGGTTTGGGTCGTTGATCTGGGTGCTAACGATGTCGGCGCCCCGCACCGGCGGCGCCGCCTGTTCATCATCGGCGTCCGGAGCGATGTCGCCGCCGCTCTTGCCGACGCCCACGGCGTCGCTGGCGACGCAGGGCAAGGTCTCGCCGCGCAAAGGCCGGAAAAAAGGCGCGAACCTCAAGCACGCGCTGGCGCTGATGCTGACCCCGACCGTGTCGGGGAACTGGAACCGGAAGGGGCTTTCCGCGAAGTCGGGGGACGGGCTTGCCACGCATCTTCGGACGATGATGCTGCCCACGCCGCTGGCGTCGAACGTCAAGTCGGGAGCGGTGAGAAACTCTCTCCTGGAACGCGGGCGGTCTCGACCCTTGCCGGAGATTTTGCATCATGCTGGAGCCATTGGGTCGAGGGTCCTCCTGCGCTGGATGATGTGGATGATGGGCTGTCCAAGGGCGATCGACGCCATTGGATCGCGGCAGTTGGCGATGGAGTTCTGCCCCAACTCACCTCTGCCGTCGGACGGACGATCATCCGCGCCGAAGCCCTGATCGACGGGAGGGTCTGACGCCATGGCCCCGCGCCGCTCCGCCCGTGATGCCAAGCAGGATGATCTGTTCGACTGGCAGCCGCCCGCTGTGACAGCGGCCCGGTTCGAGGATCAGGTGACGGCGGCGGCCAGCCTGCGCGGCAAGCTGTGCCGGGCGATGGCGGCGGCGCTCAAGGAGTGCGGCAAGAGCCGCGACGAGGTCGCCCAGGAGATGAGTGCCTACCTTGGCGAGCGGATCAGCAAGGCCGGGCTCGATGCCCTGGTGTCGGAGGCGAAGGGTGATCACCCGGTGAGCGTCGAACGCTTCGTGGCGCTGATCCAGGCCACCGGTGACTACCGCTTGCTGACGCTGATCGGCGACCTGTTCGAGATAGCATTGGTCCATCGCCGCTACCTGCCGGCGATCGAGGACGCGATGCTGGCGGATAAGATCGAGGAGATGGCGCAGCGCCAGAAGCTGGCGCGCAAGCGCTGGAAGGGCGTGGCGCCATGAAGGAATGGTTCACCGCCCAGGAACTGGCCGATCTCGCGTTGCCCGGACTGCCCGGCACCAAGCGGGGCATCGCCAAATGCGCCATCGAGGGTTGGCAGAACCCCGAGCGGGAATGGCATGCCGAGCGCCATCCGCTCGGCACCTGGCGCAAACGCGACGGGCGCGGCGGCGGCGTCGAGTACCATTTCTCAGTGCTGCCGATGCAGGCCCAGGTGGCTCTGCTCAAGGCAACCGAGGTGCCCGAGCCGCCACCCACCGATCCGGTTGCGCAGGCGCGGTCCGACCTCTCCCGCATCGAACGGTGGGAGCGCTTCGACCAGCTGCCCGACAGGCGCAAGGATGTGGCAAGAGGGCGCCTGAAGGTGCTCCAGGCCGTCGACACCCTGTGGCGCGGCGGCATGGACAAAGACCTTGCGGTGTCCCTGGTGGCGCAACAGCAGGGGATCGGCGCTTCGACCTTGTACCTGTGGTCCGCCCGGGTCCGCGGCATCGACCGTGCCGACTGGCTGCCGTATCTGGTCGACCACTATGCCGGGCGGACAGTGATCAGCGATATGGACGCCGAAGCCTGGGCGTTCATCAAGGCGCTGTGGCTGCGGGTCGAGCAGCCGTCGTACGAGGGCTGCTGGCGCCGGCTTGAGGAGGCCGCCGCCAAGCACGGCTGGGCCATCCCTTCGAAATCGTCGGTCAAGCGGCGGCTGCTGCGCGATCATCATCCGCAGACGATCAAGCTGGCGCGCGAAGGCGCCGAGGCGTTCGAGCGATCGCTGCCGGCGCTGGAGCGTGATCGCAGTTGCTTTCACGCCATGGAGGCGGTCAACGCCGACTGCCACAAGTTCGATACCTGGATCCTGTGGCCGGAGGAGGAAGAACCGGTCCGCGTCCAGGGCGTGTTTTTCCAGGATTTGTACTCGGGCGCGATCCTGTCCTGGCGGATCGACCGGACGCCGAACCGGGAAATGGTTCGGCTGGCGCTGGGCGATCTGATCGAAGACTGGGGCATTCCCAAGCATTGCTGGTTCGACAACGGCCGCGAATTCATGAGCAAGTGGCTGACCGGCCGCATGAAGCACCGGTTCCGCTTCAAGACGAAAGAGGAAGACCCGCAGGGTATCCTGCTCGATCTCGGCGTCACCGTTCACGCGACCCGGCCCTATCACGGCCAGGCCAAGCCGATCGAGCGGGCCTTCCGCGACTTCTGCGACGAGATCGCCAAGCACCCGGACTGCGCGGGCGCCTGGACCGGCAACAAGCCCGAGGCCAAGCCGGAGAACTACAAGTCGAAGGCGGTGCCGCTGGAAAAGTTCCTGGAGATTGTCGCTCAGGAAGTCCAGCGCCACAATGCCCGCAAGAACCGCGAAAGCCGGATTTGCGGCGGCGTCCACAGCTTCTGGGATGTCTTCACCGAAAGTTACGCCAAGGCTGCCGCCGAAATCGCCCGCCCCACCCCGGCGCAGCGCCGGCTGTGGATGATGGCGGCCGAGGGCGTCAAGGCCTGCGCGCCCGACGGCTCGGTCTTCCTGGAGAAAAACCGCTACTGGTGCGAGCAGCTGTCGAGGGTGATCGGCAAGAAGCTGACGGTGCGCTTCGACCCGCAAAACCTTCATGCCGGCGTGCATCTCTACATGATGGACGGCACCTATCTGGCCTTTGCCGAGTGCTGGGAGGCAGTGGGGTTCGCCGATGCCGACGCCGCCCGCCAGCACTCCCAGCGGCTTGGCAGGTTGCGCCGGGCACACCGGGAGGCGCTGGAAATCAGCCGCACCATGTCGATCGCCGAAGCCGCGCGGGTAATGGCCCGGCCGGATATCGAGCTGCCAGCACCCGAGACCAAGGTAATCCGGGGGGCGTTCGCCGCCGCCGGCAATACCGCGCTCAAGGCGGTGCCGCAGCCCGTGCCCCGTGAAGATTTCGACACCGAAGCCGCCTTCGCCAAAGGGCTGCGGCTGCTGGTCAACAACGACTGAGGGCGCCCGCGGCAACGGGCGCCCTCGTGGGTGGGCCGACAGGCCCGAACGTGGATCAACCAGGGAGACAGATAGATCATGGAGCCATCGGAAGCAACGGCATCGTCCGATCACGACGCGCTGCGCGACGAAATCCGCGAGATCATGGCCGGCGAGACCAAGTCCCAGACCGATCTCGCCAGGGAAAGCGGCGTCCCCTACGGCACCTTTACGGCGTGGTTTAGCGGCAAATATACCGGCAACAACGCCCGGATCGCCTTGGAAGTGCGCAAGTGGCTGGACGCCCGCCGGGAGCGGCGCGCCATCACGGCGCTGATGCCGCGCGAGCCCGGCTTCTTGTTAACCCCGACCGCCCGCGACATCATCCCCAACCTGCAATTCGCCCAGGTCATGCCGGCGGTGGTGACCATCGTCGGCGCAGCTGGGGTCGGCAAGACCAAGGCGGCCGAACACTATCGCGACACCAACCCCAATGTCTGGCTGATCACTGCCGAGCCGTCGGTGCGCCGGGTTAACGACATCCTGGTGGCGCTGTGCACGGAACTTGACGTGACGGAAAAGCGGGCCAACCGGCTCAGCGCCGCCATCGGCCGGCGCGTCCGCGGCAGCACGGGCCTGATCATCCTCGACGAAGCCCAGTTCGCCGACACCGAGGCCCTGCAGCAGCTGCGCATCCTGCAATCGAGCTACGGCGTCGGCGTGGCGCTGCTCGGCAACGAGGCGGTGATCGCCCGGATCGGCTACGGCAACCGCGACCAGGAGAACTTGTTTTCCCGCGTCGGCAAGAAGCTGGTGCTGCGCCACGCCCGGGCCGGCGACATCGCCGATCTGCTCGACGCCTGGGCGATCACCGAAGACGACGAGCGGCGCTTCCTGGCGGCGGTCGGCCGCAAGGCCGGCGGCCTGCGCACGCTGACCTGGTGCTTGAAGCAGGCCTCGATCCTGGCGGCCGGCTGCGCCGAGCCGCGCGGCCTGAAGCATCTCCGGGCGGCGGCCGAAGGGCTGGCCTCCGAACCCGCCCTGTCGGCAGCGTGAGGGAGGAACCAATGAAAGACCAGCTTAGCGCCTGGGCGAGTGACCTCGCCGAGATCCAGCGCGATCTGCTCAGCGGCGTCCATGAGACGCGCGCCGAAGCGCTCCTGAGGCTGGGCCGGACGTCCACGGCCATGCGCAGCGTCGCCGCCGGCCTCAATCGACCGGACGCGACGAGCTTCAAGGTCCCGTTCCACCCGTCCGGAACCTTCCCAGTCGAAACCGACAGCTGCTCTGCCGGCGAGGAGGAGTAACCATGGCCTGCCTCAGCTACAACCTCGATACGCTGGTCATCTACCTACGGGACCGTGTGCGCGCGGGCGATGTGCTCGATGGCGAAACTCAGGCCCGACTGGCCGAAATGATGGCGGAGTTGGCCGATGACGCCCGCGCACTGGAGGATCGCGAAAAGGAGCGGCGGTCTCCGATCGCTCTGGCGCCGGGCCTTGCCAGCCTGACCGTGGCCCAGGATGCCCGGCAATGCCGGGCCGGGATCGATGCCTTTCTCGCGGCCGGCGGCCCGGGCGGTGCGGCATGAGACCGGCCCCCGCGAAATACTTCGCGAACCTCGCCATCGAGCTGGCGGACGCCCGCGTGCCCCTGCACCATAGCCAGCTCCCCTCGCTCGCCGACCGTCTGGACACGCTCGCCGACGCTGCTGCGTTCGTCAAAGACCCGGCGGATGGCGTGCTCCGGGAGCGCGCCGCCGGCCTGCGGTCTAAATTTGATCGACGCCTTGGCTTGACCGCGGGCGAGGTGATGGCGCTGACGCACCTGTTGGCCGGCTATGCGGCGCGCCTTGGCGACGACAGCGCCAGTGCGCGGCTCGCGCCCGGACTGGAAGGTGCGGCATGAGCGCGCTTGCCGGTCCCCAGCGGGCCGTTCTTACCCGCATGGCGCGCACGGCCAAGCTGCTGCATCGCCATCGCGATGGCTGGGCGCTCTCCGATGGCTCGGTGTCCTGCCGGGACGCCACGGTACGTGCGCTGGCGGCCAAGGGGCTCATCCGGCACGTGGACGGCATGCCGGCGTGGACGATCGCCGCCGACGGCTTTATCGCCCTCGCTCCCGAGCGTTACCGCCGGGCACTCCGCGGTGCGGCATGACGCCCCCCCCCGCGCCTCACGAAGGCGCAGCGCGCCACGGTCGCGGCGATCGTCGCCTCTGGCAAAACCCTGGTCAGACACGCCGGCCGTTGGCGGCTTTCCGACGACAGCCGGCGCTTCGACCTCCGGACCATCAAGGCCCTCCACCGAAAGGGACTGCTCATGACCCTCTCGATCACCACCATGATGAGGCTCTCGGACGCCGGCCGCGCGGCCCTGGGCGGTGCCCCGTGACCGCGGCACCGTCCATCCCCGTCGAGTTGGCAATCGGCGCCCGCACCCTCACTGGCACCATGGTCCCGGTGGCCGGCGCCGGCCGGGCGCAGGTGATGATGATCATGACCGAGGGCGGCGCCGAGCCGCTGGTCGCCGGCATCACCGAGGCGGGCACGCTGTTGGCCGCGCCCGTGACCTGGACCGAGGCCCGCGCCCTGGCCGCGCTGATCCTCTCGGGCACGCCGGTGCGCCAGCCGGTGTCCCAGCAGCTCCACGCCCTCGCCGCGGCCGTGCTCGCGGCCAGCCCGCCCCAGTTCAAAGCCCCAATCCAACCCGAGGAGGCTCTTACCGATGCCCGATGACCCCATCGATACCCTGATCACCGTCGCCGGCCTGCCCGGCCTGCCACTGGTCGCCGACGGCGCACCGACGCTCGCCCGCCACCTCGGCGCCATGCTTGGGCTGATCGCCCGCCGCCCCGACCTCGAACTCAACGTCGGGGACGCCGCGGCCTATGTCGACGCCATCGCGGCGCTGGCAACGCTGCCCTCGGCCGCCGCGACCCGGCGCGAGATCGACGGTGTCGAGCACTGGCGCGACGAGGACGGGCGCTGGGTACCCGTCACCCTGATCCGCACCGCCAAGCAACTGGAAGACGGGCTGGTCCGGATCATCGCTACCGGGGCACTGTCGCTCAGCCTCAGCCTCAGCCGCTTCAAGACCATGAGCTTTGCCGAAGCTCTGGGCCTGATCGAGCTGATCGCATCCAAGCACAACGTGACGCTGACCGGCAAGCGAGGCGACATCTACCTCTACAGCCATGACCGGGAATGGATGGTCTCGGTCACCGGCCAGGACAAGGTGACCTTCGATCCCAGCATCGCCATCGCCCAGCAGATGCTCTCGGAGTGGCTTTCGGCGGAGGATGCCAGCGCCGACCTCAAGGCGATCGTGGCGCAAGCCTTCGCGCTCGATGAGCAAAAGCGCCTGCGCGTCCAGGAAATCCTGCGGCTGCGCCGCTACGACGTGCAGCACCCGAAATGGAAGGCGGCGATGGATGTCATCGCCCAGTCGATGGAGACCATCGGCAAGCGCGAATACCTGCGCGTCCACCGCCGCAACGCGGCCGGCGGCTATGTGCTGGTGCCGCTCGATCTCGCCTCGGTCGAACGGAGCGCGACATGAGCGCCGCCGCGGTGGCGGCCGCCAGAAACACCCGCACCGATCCCGTCACCACGGAGTTGGCCGAGCAGATATCCGCTATCGGCGATGCGCTGGTCGCGGTGCACGGTCCCGCCCGCGTCGCCTGGGCGATGCTGTTGGTGGCGCTGGCGGCCGGCATCGACCTTCAGGGTCCGGAATTGACCGACTTCGCCAGCGGCATCCTCGAAGGCTTCGATTTGCTGGTAACGGGGCGCGGCGACGCGCGGCAGCCGATGGGGAGGGCCTGAGCCATGCGCGCCCTTTCTCAACCCCAGACCGCGCGGTACGAGCTGCTGCTTGCCGCGATCAATCTCAACCTTGCCGATCCCCTGCCGGCTGCCCGTTCCTGGTGGGAATGGGTGATCGGCGACGATGCCCCGGCCACGGCCGGGGCGGATGCCGCGTTAATTTTTCAGGACGAAATTGAGGCGGAAAAACCGGAAGTCGCCGAACCTTCGCCCGGCACTCCGGAGACGCCGGCCGCGGTGTCTGAACCGGTCACACCGTCGCCGCCGCTCGTGCTGCCGCTGGCGCTGCCGGTCGCCGATATCGAGGGCTGTGACCGGATGCAGTCGCGATGCCTGCATGCGCTGGCGCGCGTCAAGGACGGCCTGACCGTCCACGGCATCATCGACGCCACCGGCTACAGCCGGAGCAAGGTCGCTCCGGTCCTGACGCGGCTCAAGGACAAGGGCTGGGTTGGCGTGGGAAACCGCGGCAAGACGCGGATCTGGCGCCTTGTCAAACCGCTGCCGGGGGGGGGTGACCGAAAAGGCGAGGGGCGGCGCGGTTGCCGTCACCCTCTGCCCGCCCGCCATCGCGGCCGGGGCCTATCCGACCCAGTTCGACGGGCTGTGAGATGGCCACCCACGCCGCCATCCGGCTGGCCGAGCGTTACGGCCTCGCCTTGGTGCCCGATCTGGCCAACCAGATCTGGGACTTGGTCGAGGTCGCGCAACGCCGGGGCGGGCGGTCGGCGCGGGCGTGCCGGCTTGGCCCGGCCGGCGGCTTCGAACGCTGGCTGGTCAGCGTCTCGCTGGGCTCCGGCCACAAACTTCTGCTGCCGGTGCTGGAGCCCCGGCAGCAGAAGTTTGTGACCTTCCTGACCCTGTCCGCGGGAGCGCGGCGATGACCCAGGCGACCGCCCTCGATCTGCAACTGGAGCTGACCCGCTGTCAGCTCGATCTGCGCGCCGGCCGGCCGGTGGTCGGGGAGCGCCGGAGCCGTCATGCCCGGGTGCTGGCGGCGGCGCAGGCGATGCTGGCCGGACGCCCGGCCCGGCTCGACGGCCCGGCCGACCTCGAGTCGACCTTCACCGATCTGGTCGCCCAGCTGCGCGAAAGCCGCCACGGGGCCGAACTGGTCGAGCTGTTCAATGCCGCGCTTGAGAGGGCGGTAAGGCCGGTTTCAGAGCGGGCTGGGGGTGGGCGATGAACCGGTCAGTTGGCTGCCTTGAGAGACATCGCAACCATTCCAAGCGATCGCTGGGCACCAATCCAAAGTGTTTTGCCGTCGATCGAAATCGTTCTCTCGGGAGAGGGAGTCTCCTGGAGTTCGTCCAGGACCTCCATCACGGAGCTGAGCAACTGCTTGTCTGCAGCTTTCCGGGCTGGCGAGACCTTGATCAGGATATGGTTCATATCCGCGATCATGCTCATGACCAAAAGCGTCTTGAAAACCGCAGGTTCTTCTTTCGCGAAAAAGGTCATGAACTCCACCTGGGTTACCGCCTCGGGTGGTCCGTCGACGTTGGCCAGGATGCGTTCATTCCAGCCCTTTCCCTGGGAAATCGGCCCGGTCGGCGTGTCGGCCGGCGTAAAGAGGTAACCCCCGCCGCTCTCGTTGATCGCTTTGATCGCAGCCTTGCGGGTAATCCCCAGATGGTGCGCTGGGGAAGGCTTGACCGGTGCGTCTCCAGCGAAGGCTGGTCCGATAGCCAAGATGATCGCGACCGCCGTGGCGAACGCATATGCAAATTTATGCAGAGCCATCGTAAGGTACCCCTTTTGCGGGACAATCCGCCAGCCTTGACTCCGTTGCCGCCGCCGGTCAAGGGCGGCGTGACATTGGTTTTGACATTTTTCCGGGGCACGCCCATTATCTCTGCGGGGCTTGAAACACCCCTCCTGATCATTCTCCTCGGCGAGGAGAATGATCAACAGAGCATAGGCGGTTGCCGCCGTACCCGAGAGACGGACGAGCTTTCTCGCTGTGTCCAGGGTCTGCATGCGTATGTCCAGGGCTTCGGCCTAAAGGCATGCAGGCACGTCCTATGCCGTGTGTTTCAGCCCTGGACGCCAGAGAAGCGCCTGAAACACGCCCCCCTGTCGTCCCCCACAACGTCAAGCATAGGAGTTTGCCATGAGCAATGGCGACGATACCCAGACTGCGCCTGCGACCGCCCTCGTCTCAATCGAGTTCGGCGGCGATCAAATTCTCTATATCGAGAACAACAACGAGCAGTTCGTGCCGATCAAGCCGGTTTGCGAAGCGCTGGGCCTTGCATGGCAGGCGCAGCATCGCAAGCTGACGGACGCGAGCGAGCGTTTCTCCATCACCATGATGGTGATGGAGACGCCGGCCGGACCACGCGAGATGCTCTGCCTGCCCGTGACCAGACTGTTCGGCTGGCTGGCCGGCATCCATCCCTCGAAGGTAAGGCCGGAGCTGCGGGACAAGCTGACCCGCTACCAGCGGGAATGCGACCGGGTGCTGGCCGCCCACTTCCTGGGCCAGCATTCGGCCCGCGAGGCCGAGCGGGCGGACCGGGAGGAGCTGCTGGCGTTCTTCTTCCGCAACCTGCGCATCCAGCTCTTGTCGCGGTCGACGCTGCTCAACAAGATCGACCGGCTGGTCGAGGGCGGCTACTGGGAGGGCAGCATCCGGGCGATCACCGGCCTGCGCGGCGAGAGGTGGGATCAGGTCTGGGACGCGATGAACGACTGCGGCCTGATCGCGCCCAACAATCCGGACTTCCTGATGACCAAGGCCCGGAGGGAAAACCGCATGTTCGGGACCGACATCCCCGGCGCGCGGCATCTGTCCGCTTCGGGCAGCGACGGTCGTTCGCTCCCGCCGGAAACCGGTCATGCCTGACGCCTCCGAGCTGGAGGCGGCGGGCGAGGAACTCGGCCGGGTGGCGTGGGCGGTGCGGGCGTTGGCCGAACTGGTCGGCGCCAGCACGCTCCGCCACCTGCCGCCCGGGCTCGAGCCGCTGCTCGGCGGTCTCGCCGACCGCCTGGACGCGGTCCGCGAGCGGATCGACCGGCTGCCGGCCTGACGCCCGCTTTGTAATCAAGACTGCCTCACCGACGCCCTCCGGCCGCAGCGGCCGGGGGGCGTTCGGCGTTTTGGAGGACTGATCAATGAGTAACCGTGAAGAGACGGCGGGGCTTTCCCTCCTGGACGAACGGGAGCGCCGAAAAAGGAAGGCGTATGCGGCGCTCGTCCTGAAAGTCTGGGACGATCAGGAGCATGCCGAGAAACGAGCGCAACTCGACCGCAAGGCGGAAGTGCAGATCAAGGCCAGGGAGCGGCTATAACATGATCGTCGTTCGCAATTTCCAGGCCCGCTTCGTTCCGAAAATCCTCGCCGGCACCAAGGATCAGACGATCCGCCAGGGCTGGAAGGGCCGGCCGGGCGACATCACCCGCATCCAGCATGGGTCTCGCTTCAAGCCCGTGCTGGCCGGGTTCGCACCAATCGTCTCGGTCGATACCGTCGCGATCTCGTTCCCGGACCGGCTGATCCACGTCTTTCCGGGGATACTGGATTTGAGGGCGGTGCCGGAGCCGATCGAGAGTTATTGGCGGCCCGATGACCTCGACGGCTTTGCTCAGCGCGACGGGTTCGATGGGTTCCTCGACATGTCCCAATTTCCGCAGTGGCGCGATGTGACGGAGGGGTTTGTCGAGACGATAGCCGGGGTGCCGTTCCTCGTCCGCTCGCTGACCCGCTGGCGCCCGCCGCTCGTGTCGACTCGAGCGGACGCGGAACGGGAGGTCGCCCATGGCTAAGCTCACCCCCAAACCCGCCTCCGATCCGGCGCGTACCAAGCAGCTCGCCGCGATCCATGCCATGCGCCGGGAGGTCGGGCTCGGCGAGGATGACTACCGCGCCCTGGTTGGCCGCGTCTCGGGTGGACGGACCGAGAGCGCGGGCGAGCTTGCGGAAGCCGGCCGGGCGGCGCTGCTCGATGCTCTGCGCAAGCTCGGCGGCGGCCGCGGGCAGAAATCCGCGGTCTATGGGCCGCCCGAGCAGCGGGCCAAGGCGCGGGCGCTGTGGATCGCTCTCGCCGAGGCGGGCGGGATCAAGGAGGGCTCGGACAAGGCGCTCAATGCCTTCATCAAGCGCCAGACGCAGAAGGACCTGGGCACGCTGCCCCCCGAAGCCTGGAAGAAGGTGATCGAGGCGCTGAAAGCGATGCTGCGGCGCGCCGGGGCGCGGGCGGGCACGCGATGAGCACCGGTCCGGTCTCGGGCTCCTCGCGGCGGCTGGCCGAGCTGATCGGCCCGGCCTTGGCCGCGCGGCTGGTTGACGCCTGGGGCGGGACCGAGCCATACATCCCGAAGCGGATCGGACCCGATCACCCGTTGGTTGCGATCGTCGGCCTCGAGGCCGCGGAGAAGCTGGCGGGGGCGCTCGGCGGCCGGCACCTGAACATCGCGCGCGGCGCGGGTTTTGGCGCGGCCATGGCGCGGGTCTACCAGGCGCTGGACGCTGGGGCCGACCCCACCACCGCGGCCTTGTCCGCGGGCTGTACCACGCGCTTCGTGCGCAAGGCCAAGGCCAAGCTCAAGGGCGACGCACCGGGGCCTCGGGTGCCGGCCCAGGGCAACCTCTTCGACCGCTAGCCGGAACGGTTCCGCCGGACAGCCTCGCGCACGCACGCCACACTGCGGCATCGTCCCCCGCAAGGTTGCCGTCATGCCGCCCGCAAGCCCTGTCCCTTCCGCCATCAGCCCGTTGCGCCCCGCCTGGGGCGGCAGTCGCGATCAGGCCGTCGATACGCTGGCGCGCACCCTGTGGGGCGAGGCGCGGGGCGAACCGGCGGGCGGTCTGGCGGCGGTCGCCCACACCGTGGTCAACCGCGCCCTGCTCGGTGCCGCCCAGCGCAAGTATCGCTGGTGGGGCTCCTCGATCGTCGAGGTCTGCCGCAAGCCGCAGCAGTACTCCTGCTGGAACGACGACGACCCCAATTGCGCCAAGCTGAAGCAGGTCACCGCGGCCGACGCCGACTTCCGGCGCTGTCTGGCGGTGGCGGCCCAGGCCGTTGACGGCACGCTCGGCGCCGACCCGACCGGCGGCGCCACCCATTACCACACCCGCGCCTGCCACCCGTCCTGGGCCAAGGGCAAGGCGCCTTGCTACGCGCTCGGCGACCACCTGTTCTACCGGCCGGAGCAGGTCGATGGCTAGCCGCTGCACCATGCGCGGCTGCCGCATGGCCCGCGCCAACGCCGTGACGCCATTCGGGCTGGGTGCCTCGCTGATGCTCATCCCGCTCATTCTGATGGGCCGCGCGATCCTCGCCTTGAGCGAGCCGCGCCGCCGATGCCCAACCGGAGCTCTCCGATGATCAGAACCTTCGCCCTCGCCTTGATCTTGGGCCTCGCCAGTGCTGCCTGCGCGATGCTGCACGACGGCGTCAGCGATCTGACCGGCACCACGCTGGGCGAACGCTGCGCCGCCTACCGCGCCGCCAACGCCGCGGCCGTTGCCGCCGGCCTCTCGGGCGAAGAGGAGGCGACCGCCAAGGCGCTGCTCGACGCCGGCTGCCCGGTGAACCCCTGATCCTGCCCGAGGTGATCTCGATGCGCATTTTCCTCGCTATTTCCGCGGCCGTCCTGACCTGCGTCGGCGCCGGCCTGCTCTCGGTGGCCGGTCCGGTGTTTCCGTCGCCGGGCTGGCCGTGCTGCTCGACGGCGCTGGCCGACACGGTGGCCGGCGCGAGCGTCGCGGCCTCCGCCACCGCGGTCGATTTCGGCCCCATCCTCATGGCCCTGCTCGGCACTGCGGCGACCGCCATCACCGTGTTGGGCGGCGCGTTGATCGATGCCGGCCGCCGCTATCTGATCAGCCGGACCGGCATCCAGATCGACGACGCTCACCGGGCGGTGCTCGATAGTGTGCTCCAGCGCGGCGTCGCCTACGGCATCAGCCTGATCGAAGCGCAGGTCGGTCGCGCCACCATCGACTTCCATAGCGCGGTCGTGGCGAGCGCGGTCAAATACGCGCTCGATCGGGCGCCCGACGCCATCGCCCATCTCGGTGTGAGCCCGGATCAGCTTGCGACCATGGCGGTGGCGCGGCTCGCGGGCATGCTGGCGCCCGCGGCACCGGCCGCCGTCGCGGTCGACTCCGGAGCCGTGGGCAGCGCTTCGGGGCCGTCGCCGGTCGTGGCCGCCCAGGGCTGACCGGTGGGCACGCAGGTCGTGGCGGCGGTTGACGCTCATCAGTGGCTGGTGCCGGCCGTCGCCGCCCTGCTGGTGCCATTGCTGTGGTGGTTGGCCGGGCGGCTGCGCGCCGGCCTTGCCACCGTCGAGGAACTGGCGGCGCTGCGCACCGAGCTGGCCGAGACCCGCTCGCGGGCGGCGCTGCACCGGGCCGAAGATCAGGGCGCGCGGACGCGCCAGGACGCCGACCTGCTGGTCATGCGCGAGCGGCTGGCGGCGCTGCCGACGACGGTGGACCTGCATGCGTTGCGGCTCGGCCTGGAGCAAATGCGCACCGACGTGGTGCGCGAGGTCGGCGGCCTGCGGACCGAGTTGCGCGGCGGCGATGAGCGCAATCGCGCTCAGGATGAGCGTCTCGACCGGCTGATGCGTCACGTCGAGCTGCATGGGCGGATATTGTCGGAGTGTGCAAGCGATGTCCCTTAAAGAAAAGGCGGCCCGGCGGTGGCGGGAGCATCTCCGCCTCACCATCCTGCGCCTGCTGGCCGAGCAACCCGGCCATCGGGCCAACACGGCATTGCTGGCCGACGCCGCCGCTGATCTGGGCTTCGGCGGCACGCGCGAGCAGGTCGAAGGCGAGGTGGCGTGGCTGGCCGACCAGGGCCTGTTGCGGCTCGAGGATCGCGGTGCGGTCAAGGTCGCCACTGCGACCGGCACCGGCCTCGATGTCGCCGCCGGCCGGCGCGAGGTGCCGGGTGTGCGCGTGCCGTCGCCCGACGACGACGTGTAGTCATGGCGAAGCGCGGCAAGGTCGAGGCGCTGCCGGGGCCAGTGAAAAAGGCGGTCGACGAGTTGCTCGCGACCGGTCGCCATACGCTCGACGACATCTGCACCCATTTGCGCCGCCTCTCCGAGACCGGCGAGGTGCTGGCCGAGGATATCCCGTCGCGCTCGGGGCTCGGACGCTACGCCCAGAAGTTCGAGAAGGTCGCCGGGCGCATGCGGATGGCGCAGGAGGTGACGGCAACCTGGAAGGCCGACCTGTTCAAGGACCCCGAAAGCGATATCGGTCAGGTGTTGTTGAGCATGATCGAAACGGCGGTCTTCGAGGCTGGCGCCGGCTGCGACGGCGACACCGATGTCGAAAAGCTGGAGCTGCTGGGGCGCACAGCCAAGCATCTCGCGCAGGCAAAAAGCGTCGGCACCAAGCGTATCCTGGCTCTGATGGCTAAGGCGGAAGCCGATAAGAAAAAGGCGGTCGAGACCGAGCGGGCGGCTTGCACCGAACGGGCGGCCGAGGCGGGGCGCGAGGCCGGCCTCTCGGCCGAGCGCATCCGCGAGCTGCAAACCAGGGTCGCGGGCCTGCGCCCCGGCACCAAGCCGGCCGGCTGAGCCCATGGAGCGGACGCCGCCCCGGCCGCTGACCGACGCCGACTTTCCCGAGGAAAGCCGGCTGCCGGCCGGGCTGAACCCGCTCGACGAGGGCGTGTTCATGGCGCACCAGCGGATATGGCTGGAAGACGACAGCGACCTCAAAATCTGCCGGAAGGGCCGGCGCACCGGCATCACCTTTGCGGAGGCATGGGCCGCCACCCTGACCGCGGCGGCGGCACGCTCGGCCGGCGGCGACAACTATTTCTACATCGGCGACACCAAGGACAAGGGTCTCGAATTCATCGGCTATGTCCGCCATTACGCCGCCTGCATCGGCGCCGAGCTGGCGGCGGTCGAGGAATACCTCTTTGAGGACAGGCGCGCCGACGGCACCAGCCGCTTCATCACCGCCTACCGGGCGCGCTTTGCCTCGGGCTTTCGGGTCGAGGCGCTGTCGTCGCGCCCCGAAAACATCCGCGGCCTGCAGGGCGTGGTCTGCATCGACGAGGCGGCGTTCCATGCCGACGTGCGCGAGGTCATCGCCGCGGTCAATGCGCTCCTGATCTGGGGCGGCAAGGTCCGGGTCATCAGCACCCACAACGGCCAGACCAACCCGTTCAACCAGCTGATCACCGAGGCGCTCGAGGGCAAATCGCCCTATCGGGTCCACACCGTCAGCTTCCGCGACGCGGTGCGTGCGGGGCTGTATCTGCGGGTCTGCGCCCGCAACGGCTGGACGCCCTCCTGGCGCGGCATGCGAGCGTGGTACACCAAGGTCCTGCGTTCCTACGGCTCCAACACCGAGGCGCGCGACCAGGAGCTGTTCGTCATCCCGGCCAAGGGCGACGGCGTCGTGCTGCCGCTGGCGCTGATCGAGGCGCGCATGACGCCGGACTACGGGCTGGTGTCGTGGCGGGCGCCGGCCGGGCTGGTCGACTGGCCGGCCGACCGGCGCCGGGCCGAGGCGCTGCGCTTTTGCGAGGGTGTGCTGGCGCCGCTGCTGGCCGCGCTGCCCAAGGACCGGGATCACTATGCCGGCATGGACTTCGGCCGGTTCGCCGACCGTACCGATATCGACATCTGCGGCGTCGATGCCCTGCTCAGGCGCCATCATGCCCTGATCGTCGAGCTGATCGACTGCCCGGTCGACGTCCAGCAGCTGATCCTGTTCTGGGTCCTCGACCGCGTGCCCCGGTTCCGCCACATCGTCATGGACGCCAACGGCAACGGCTTCGGTCTGGCCGAGGCGACGCGGCAGCGGGAAGGCTATGGCCCGGAGCGGGTCACCGAACTCAAGCCGTCCGAGCCCTGGTACCTGCAGCATATGCCGGATTTCATCGGCAGCTTTGCCGGCGGCGGCTGCCTGCTGCCCAAGCATCAGGACTTGCGGGACGATCTCGCCATGCTGCGCCGGGTCGGCGGCGTGGTCAAGGTGCCGGCCGGCACAAGGCGCACCGGCAGCGACGGCGGCCCGCGCCACGGCGACGCCGCCATGGCGACCGTTTACGCCGATGCGGCGAGCCGGACGGCGGTCGAAGAATACGGCTACGAAACGCCCGCGGAGGGAAAGCATTCCTCCTGGCGCACGGCCGGCGATGACGATGATGACGACAACGATGGTGGCGGCTCCGCGCTGCTGAGGGGGTGGTGATGGGCCTGCCGTCAATCCTGAGCGGCTTTGCCGCCATGCTGGCCGGCGTCGACCGAGGCGCTCTCACCGAGGAGCAGGCGGGGCCGGCACCCGGCAGCATGCGTACGATCTGGAGCGACCACCCGGCGCGCAACATGACGCCCGAGCGGCTGGCCAAGCTGCTGCTCGAGGCGGAAGAGGGCTGGCCGCGCGCTTATCTGGAGCTGGCCGAGGACCTGGAAGAACGCTGGGCGCACTATCGCAGCGTGCTCGGCACCCGCCGCACGCAGGTCTCGCAGCTGCCGGTAACGGTGATCGCGGCCTCCGACGTGCGCTCAGACCAGGAGGACGCCGAGCTGGTGCGCAAGCAACTGGTCGAGCAGCCCTGGTTCGTCGACCTGATGTTCGATTTGCTCGACGGCGTATCGAAGGGCTACGCGGTGTGCGAGTTGGTGTGGGAGCTGTCGGCACGTCAATGGCAGCCGGTCCGCGCCCCCTGGCGCGATCCCCGCTGGTTCCGGGTCGATCCCTATGACGGCACAACTCTGCGGCTTGAGGATGGCTCGCCGCTCGGTTCCGATCTGCCGCCCTTCAAGTACCTGATCCACCGGCCGCGCACCAAATCCGGCCTGCCGGTGCGTGGCGGCCTCGCGCGGCCGGCGTCGTGGCTCTACCTCGTCTCCAGCCTCACGTTGCGCGACTGGGCGGTGTTTGTGCACACCTGCGGCCTGCCGATCCGCATCGGCAAATACGGCCCCGGCGCTTCGAAGGAGGACAGGCGGACGCTGCTCAAGGCGGTGAAGAACATCGCGGGCGATGCCGCCGCGATCATTCCGGCCTCGATGGAGCTGATTTTCGAGCGGATCAAGGGCGAGGGCGGCAAGGGCGGCGATGTCTGGGAGCGTCTGGTGCTCTATGCCGACCAGCAGGCATCCAAGCTGGTGTTGGGCCAGACCGCGACCACCGACGCCATTGCCGGCGGCCATGCGGTCGGCAAGGAGCACAACGACGTGCGCGGCGACATCGAGCGCTCGGACGCCCGCCAACTCGCCGCCACGCTGCAGCGGGACCTGATCATCCCGTTCCTCAAGCTCAACCGCGGCGACCGGCAGGCGTGGCCGACGCTCCATATCGGCCGGCCCGATCAGATCGACCTGGGTGAGTTGGCGACCGCAGTCGACCTGTTGGTCGGCTGCGGCCTCCGGCTCGATGCCCAGGAGGTCCGGCAGAAAGCGGGCTTCAAGGACCCGGCGCCGGGCGCGGAAGTCCTGGTGCCGCCTACGGCGCCGCCGCCGGTGCCGCCGCCGGCCCCGCCGCCCAAGCGGGCGCTTGCGGCGGCCGGTACCGCGGCCGACCCGCACGACGCCATTGCCGCCGCGGTCGACGATCTGCTCGACGGCGACGGCTGGCAAGCGGTGGCCGAGCCGCTGATCGACCCGGTCATGGCGCTGCTCGACGACTGCGGCGGCGACCTCTCCGCCTTCCTTGCCCGCCTGCCGGAGCTGGCGGCGGCGCCGCCCGACCCGAAGCTGTTGGAGACGCTGGCCCGGTTGCTCGGCAACGCCCGCCTCGCCGGCCTGGCCGGCGGCGCTCTGACACCCGGCGGCGCACCCGAACCCGGGCGGGTGCGCCGTGGCTGAGCCGCTCAAGGCGCTTCCTCACGCCGTCGTCGACATCCGCCCCGTGCCGTTCGAGGCGGCGATCAAGTATTTCCGGGCCAAGGCCGACCTGCCGGGGCAGTTCAGCTACAAGGATGTCTGGGCGCAAGAGCACACGGCGGCCTTCACGGTGGCCAAGGCGATGCAGCTCGACGTGCTGCAGGACATCCGCGCCGCGGTCGAGCAGGCGATCGCCGACGGCACGACGCTGGCGGACTTCAGAAAGCGCCTGAAACCGCTTCTGCAGGCCAAGGGCTGGTGGGGCCGCAAGGAGATGGCCGACCCCAAGACCGGCGAGGTGAAGACGGTCCAGCTCGGCAGTCCGCGCCGCCTGCAGATCATCTACGACACCAACCTGCGCACCGCCTACGCCGCCGGCCATTGGGAGCGCATCGAGCGGCTGGCCGAGGATATGCCCTGGCTGCGCTATGTCCACGTCGCCTGCGAGCATCCGCGGCTCCAACACGTCAAGCTGCACGGCACCGTGCTGCCCGTCGGCGATCCGTTCTGGTCGGTCCATTACACGCCGAACGGCTGGCGCTGTCACTGCCGTGTCCAGCAGTATTCCGACGGCGACCTCGCGGAATTCGGCCACACGCCGTCCAAGGCCGCGCCCAACCTCGGGCCACCGAAGGCCTGGACCAACAGCCGCACCGGCCAGACCGTGATGGTGCCGGCCGGCTGCGATCCCGGCTTCGGCCACAATGTCGGGCAGGCGGCACGCGCCGGCTGGGCGCGCGACTGGCTTACCACCAAGGTGTCGACAGCCGATCCGGCGCTCAGCCGGGCCGTGCTCGGCGCCTGGCTGAAATCCGACGACTTTGCAGCCTTCCTGAAAAAGCCCCAGGGCTCGGTGCCGGTGATGATGCTGCCCGAACCGGTGGCCCAGGCGATCGGCGCCAAGCAGCGGCTGGTTGTGCTGTCCGACGAAAGCGCGGCCAAGAACCTCGAGCATCATCCGGAACTGACGGTCGAGGACTACCGGGCACTGCCGGGCATGGGCGATGCACCGACGGTGGTCGCCCAGGATGGAGACAACACGGTGGTGATCGTCAGGCGGGGCGACAAGGTCTACTGGGCCGCCGTCAAGGCGACCAAGACGGGCGAGACAAACTTTCTCACCTCGTTCCGGCGGACCAACGACAAGGCGCTCACCCGCGCGCTCGACCGGGACGGGGTGAAAATCCTGCTGGATCGGAGAGGGGAGTAAAGGCGGGCGCGCGGCGGGGCCTTCCTTTAACCCCGCATGGCACTCCGGGCGGAGACCGCCCGTGTTACGGCCGGAAGAATATCACCGCGTCACGCGCGCCCGGCTTTGATATAAGATGTCGCCGTGCGGCGCGCAAGGATGCGGGGCGCAGTTGCCGGCCACCGGCCGGCCACCGGGGCTCTCGGACCCTGTTCTTAGCGCTCTTAACGGCTCTTAAAGGGGTATTTGCAGACGCGGGGCCGATGACGGCCCGCGGAACCCCAAAGGGGGCCGGCGGAACGGTTCCGGCGGACACGGGCTTCGCGCGTCGGGCAGGGTGGCGGCAGATCAATCACCAAGCCCGTCCCACCGATGACCGCCCTGCTCGCGACCCATGCCGTTGCGCTCCCGGCCCAGCCCAAGGACTGGATCCAGCTGTTGCCGCTGGGTACGGTGACCGGGCTCGACGGCCGCGGCCCGTACCGCGTCGGCGACAAAGCATCGGCCCATGCGGTGGTTGATGCCTCGAAATCCTACGGCCAGGGCCTGCCGCTCGCCATCGACTACGACCATGCCACCGATCTCGCGGCATCCAAAGGGCAGCCGGCGCCGGCTGCCGGCTGGGTCCGCGAGCTGGAGGTGCGCGACGATGGCATCTGGGGCCGGGTCGAGTGGACCGGTACTGGCGCGGCCCGGCTCCAAGACGGCGAATACCGCTACATCTCGCCGACTTTCCACCACGGCAAGGACGGCACGGTGCTGCGCCTGGTGCGGGGCGCGCTTACCAACAACCCGAACTTCGATCTGGCCGCGGTGCTCGCCGCGGCCCAGGGCGCGTCCGCGCCTGCACCTCCCGGAGGCACGATGGACCTGACGAAACTGCTCGAAGCGCTCGGCCTCGTCGCCGGCACCAGTGCCGAGACGGCGCTGGCCCACGCCAGGGAGCTGGCCGCGGCGAAGACCGCATTGGCCGCCGCCGCTGCCGGTCACGCGACCTGCCCGAAATGCGGCCACAGCTTCGCCACGCCGGCCGCGGCGACCGCAGCCGCGGCGCCCGACCCGACCCAGTGGGTGCCGATGGCGCTCTACACCGCTACGGCCGCCCGGGTGCAGGCGGCCCAGGCGACCGAGGTCGATGCCGCCATTGCGGCCGGCAAGGTACCCCCGGCCCTGCGCGACTGGGCGGTCGGCCTGCACGCCTCCAATCCCGCCGCCTTCAAGGCCTTCGTCGCCGCGGCGCCGGTGATCGTCACCGCCAGGGCCAGCGCGGGCGCCGGGACCAATCCGCCGCCCGGTGTCGCCACCGACGCCCTGACCAATGCCGAAAAGGCAATGGCGGCGGCGCTCAACCTCTCTGAGGAGGCCTTCCTCAAGGCCAAGGGAGGCGCCAAGTGACCGCGCTCACCGATGGCCGGCTGACGCCGACCCGCACCGAAGACGGGGTCACCAGCTGGCGGCTGCCGGTCAAGGCCAGCGCCGTGATCTATCCGGGCGCGCTCGTCGCGCTCGACGGCGCCGTGGCGCGGCCGGCGGCGACCGCGACCGGGCTGCGCGTGCTCGGCCGCGCCGAGACGCGCGCCGACAACAGCACGGGTGCCGACGGCGCGATAGTGGTCGCGGTCCGGGCCGGTACCTACCGCTACGAGAACGCCACGGCGGGCGACGCCATCACGACCGCTCACATCGGCCGCACCGCCTACGCCGTCGACGATCAGACGGTGGCGCTGACCGCCGCCCCCGCCAACGGCAGCCCGACCCGCAGCCCGGCCGGCGTCGTCCGCGACGTGGACGCCACCGGCGTTTGGGTCGAAGTCGGCACCGCCGCCGCCCTGCTCGCCAGCTGAGGACCGCATCCATGGACCTGACCCCCGCCAACCTCTCGATGCTCTATACGGGCTTCCGGGCCAATTTCCAGGCCGGCTTTGCCGGCATCGCGCCCGAATGGCGCGAGATCGCCATGGAGGTTCCGAGTAGCACGGCGTCCAACACCTACGGCTGGATGGGCGACCTGCCCGAGGTCCGCGAGTGGGTGGGTGAACGCGTCGTCCACGAACTCAACGCCTATGGCTACACGCTGGCCAACAGGCGGTTCGAACTGACGGTCGGGGTCGATGTCGACCAAATCGACGATGATCAGTATGGCATCTATGCGCCGATCGTGACCGAGTTCGGCGCCTCGGTCGGGCGTTTCCCGAACCGCCTCGTGATGTCGATCCTCAAGGCCGGCACCACCGCCGGCATCGCCACCGGCTACGACGGCGTGCCGCTGCTGTCGGCCCAGCATCCGCGGCTCGATGCCAACGGCAAGAAGGCCAACGTCAGCAACTGGGATGGCGGAAACGGCACGCCCTGGTTCCTGGTCGACCTCAGCCGCGCCATCAAGCCGCTGGTCTATCAGCCGCGCCGGGCCTTCGACTTCGTGCGCCTGGACAAGTCGACCGACGAGTGCGTGTTCCAGGACAACCGGATCATCTACGGCACCAAGGGTCGCTGCAATGCCGGCCCCGGCTTCTGGCAACTGCTCCGCGGTTCGGCGCAGCCGCTCAACCCGGCCAGTTTCGCCAGCAACTTGGCGGCTTTCGAAAGCCTGACCTTCGAGCGCTCGACCGACAACGCCGGAGTGCGTGCAACCCATCTGGTGGTACCGCCGGCCCTCGAAGCCGCGGCGCGCCAAGTCGTCGAGGCCGATCTGGTGCCCCAGGCGGTGGATGGCGGCGGCACGGTCGCGGTCAGCAACGTCTGGAAAGGCCGGGTCAAGCTGCTGCTGCTGCGCTCGCTGGGCTGAATACCCGGGCCGCCCCACTGGCGGCCATAAGTGGACCGGCGGGGCGGTCAGGTCGGGCAGGCTCCTCTGGAGCCGGGTCCGGCGAAAGATCACGAGGCCAGAGCCTCGTGATCACCCCGACAAACCGAGAGGACGCCATGGCTTACGCCACCCTGGACGACATGACCGGCCGCTACGGCCGCGACGAGCTGGCGCAGCGCGCCGACCCGGCCGAGACCGGCACGCCCGACCCGGCGATCATCGGCCGGCTGCTGGCTGACGCCTCCGAGGTGGTCGACGCCTATGCCGCCGCCCGCTACCGGCTGCCGCTCAGTCCGGTGCCGGGGCCGGTCGTGCGGCTCACCTGCGACATCGCTCGCTACCTGCTGTGGTCGGATGCTGCGTCCGAGCGGGTGCGGCAGGGCTACGAGGACGCGCTCAAGGACCTTGAGCGCGTCTGCAAGGGCATCATGCGCCTGGAGTGCGCCGGCCTGGAGGCGGCCCCGGCGCCGGACGGCGATCTTTCGGTCGCGTTCGACCCGGGTACGCCGCCGGCCCTGACCCGCCGCACCATGGGGGGCTGGTGATGACCGACCCCGGCGTCTCGCTCCGTCTCGATGTCCGCGGCCTGCCCGCGGTCCAGGGCGTGCTGCATCAGCTGGCGCTGGCGACGGCCCACCGCCGGCCGATGCTGGAGCAGATCGGCGGCCGGCTGCTGCTGTCGACTCACGAGCGCTTCGAACGCCAGCACGATCCGGACGGCAAGGCGTGGAAGCCGCTGGCGCTCTCCACCCTGATGCGGCGCGCCGGCCGGAACCCCTGGACCAAGCGCGGCGGCCTGCGCAAGGCGGCGCTGCGCCGGATTTCCGGGGCGCAAATCCTGATCGCGTCCGGCCGCCTGCTGCAGTCGATCTCGACCCGGGTCACCGATCATACGGTCGAGGTCGGCAGCAACAAGGCCTACGCCCGCATCCACCAGCTGGGCGGCGAGGCCGGGCGCGGCCACAAGACCAAGATCCCGGCGCGGCCCTATCTCGGGCTCAACCGGGCCGACGAGACGGCGATCGGGGGGATCGTCAACCGACATCTCCAGCGCGCCGCCGGAGGGCATCTGGCATGATCGGCGCGATCGAAGACGCCATCCTGGCCCGGCTCAAGGCGGCGTCTGATGCCGGCGTGCTCGGCTACAAGATCGCCACGCTCGGCTCGCTCCAGGGCCAACTCGACGACGACGAGGCGCTGGCGCGCTTTGCGCCCAAGTTCCCGGCCGTGCTGATCGCCTTCGCCGGGTGCCAGCCGGAGCCGATGGGCCGGGGCTGGCGCTACCAGGGCACCTGGACGCTGGTGATCGCTCAGCGCAACCTGCGCAACGAGCGGGCCGGACGGCACGGCGCCGCGGGCGAGGTCGGCTCGTACCAACTGGTCGAGGATGCCTGCACGCTGCTGGCCGGCCAGTCCCTCGGCCTCGACATCGCGCCGCTGGAGCCGGGGGCGGTGACCTCGCTCTGGCAGGGCGCCGCCAAGGATCAGCAGGTCTCGCTCTATGCGCTCGATGTCCATGCCGCCTGGGATCAGGTGGCGGCGCCGGAAAGCTGGCCCGCCGACAGCTCGCCCGGCCACGGCCTGGCCGGCGCGGCCGGCGGCCTCGGGCTGGCCGATTACGTGGTGCAGCACAGCAACTGGGATCCGCCGCCGGTCACGACCGGGCCGGCGCTGCCCGACGACGCCCATGCGGCGGCGACCGACCACGTGGAGGTGAACCGGTGAGCAAGCGCTATCTCAAACCCGCGCCCGGCCTGCGCATCCCCGATCCGGCGACCAGCCGGCCGCTGCCGGCCACCGGCGCCCCGGTCACCGAGAACGAGTTCTGGCGGCGCCGGCTCGCCGACGACGACGTGGTGCCGGCCGAGCCGCCGGCCGCCGCCCATGACGGAGGTGCGCCGTGACCATTTCCTTCGACCAGATCCCGGTCTCGATCCGGGTGCCCGGCACCTATATCGAGATCGACAGCACCCGGGCCTATCAGGGTCTCTACGGCCTGCCCACCGCCATCCTGGTGATCGGACAGGTGCCGGCCGCCTCGACCATGCCGCGGGCCACGCCGGTGCGCATCACCTCGGTCGATCAGGCGGTGGCGCTGGCCGGCGCGGGCTCGATGCTGGCGCAGATGGCGGCGGCGGTGCTCGCCGGCAGCCAGGGCTGGCTGCCGGTCGATATCGCGGCGCTCGACGACCTGCCGGCCGGGCAGGCGGCCCACGGCACGCTGACCTTCGGCGGCGCCGCCACCGCGGCGGGCACGCTGGCGCTCTATCTCGGCGGCCGGCGGGTGACGGTCGGCGTCGCGGCGGGCGATAGCCCGGCCACGGTGGCCACCAGCGCTCTGGCGGCGCTCCAGGCCGCCGCCGACCTGCCGGTGAGCGCGGCGGCCGCGGGGGCTGTGGTCACCCTGACCGCGCTGCACAAGGGCGATGCCGGCAACGGCATCGACCTGCGGCACTCCTACAACAGCGGCGAGGCGCTGCCGGCCGGGCTGACCCTGACCACCGCCGCCATGGCCGGCGGCACCGGCAACGCGCTGATCCAGCCGGTGCTCGATGCCATCGGCGATCACTGGTACACCGACATCGTCATCCCCTACACCGACGCGGTCAATCTGGGCGCGCTCGAGGCCAAGATGGACTTCGAGTTCGGGCCGCTGGTGATGCGCGACGGCATGGGCTGGGCGGCGGCGTCGGGGAGCTTCGGCACGCTGACCACGCTCGGCACGTCGCGCAACAGCCCGCATCTCTCGGTCATGGGCGTCAAGGGCTCGCCGTCGCTGACCTGGGAGTGGGCGGCGACGGTGGCCGGGGTCGCGGCCTATTACCTCTCGATCGACCCGGCCCGGCCGCTGCAGACGCTGGCGCTGCCCGGCCTGTTGCCGCCCAGGCTGACCGATCGCTTTACGCAGTCCGAGCGCAATCAGCTGCTCTATTCGGGCATTAGCACCTTCCGGGCGGCGCCGGGCGGCGACGGCTGCGTCATCGAGCGCTGCATCACCACTCATCAACTCAGCGCCTTCGGGGCAGCCGACCCAGCCTATCTGGATGTCGAGACGCTGCGCACGCTGGCCTATCTCCGCTACGACACGGCGACCTTCGTCTCCGTTACGTTCCCGCGCTACAAGCTGGCCAACGACGGTACGACCTTCGGCCTGGGCCAGGCGGTGGTGACGCCCAAGACCATCCGCGACGCCCTGGTCGGCCGCTTCGGGGCCTGGGAGGACGCCGGGCTGGTCGAGGATATCGACCAGTTCAAGCGCGACCTGATCGTCGAGCGCGACGGCAGCGATCCCTGCCGGGTCAACGCCCTGATCCCGCCGAACATCATCAATCAGCTCCGCGTCGTCGCGGGCAAGCTGCAATTCCGCCTCTAAAGGAGCCCCGCCATGGCTCAGGCCCTGGGACGCGCGATCATCCGCATCAACGGCTCGACGGTGGACAGTGAGCCGGGTGCCAAGCTCAAGCTGGGCGGCGCCAAGCGCAAGCCGGTGATGACCGGCTACAGGGTCCACTATGCCGAGGAGCTGGAGCAGGCGTCCATCGAGTGCGAGGTGCCGCTGACCACCGGCATGTCGCTCCAGGCCTGGCGCGACTGCGTGGGCGCCATCGTCACGTTCCAGTGCGATACCGGGCAGTCCTACGTCGTGCGCGACGCCTTCACCGAGGACACCCTGGAGCTGACCGGCAAGGACGGCGGCAAGATCAAGCTCAAGCTCGCCGGCATGCCGGCCGAGGAAATGGTTTAATGGAAGGAGCGACACCATGGCCGACCCGATCATCGACGTGAGCGCAGTGGACGCCGACGCCGCTGAGTACGTCACCAGCAATGCCGACGGCACCGTCACGCTGACGCTGCAATTCCCGGTCGCCGCCACCCTGCGCGGGCCGCTGGGCGAGCGTGCCGAGACCTACGACCATCTGACCTTCCGCCGGCCGAACGGGGCGGATCTCCGCAAGATCGGCAGCCTCGACGCGATCTCGGCGTCGGCGCTGCTGGTCTGCCGGCTGGCCGGCGTCCCGGACAAGGTCTTCGATGTGCTCGACGGCGCCGACGCCATGCGTGCGAGCGAGGTGGTCGCGGATTTTTTGCCGAGTTCCCGGCGGGCTGGCAAGACCTCCTAGGCGATCTCGCGGCGGTCTTCCATTTCGGGGCGGCCGAGCTGATGGCCATGGAGGCGGGCGAGTTGCGGCTCTGGCACGCCCAGGCGGTGCGGCTGTTTCCGGCGGCGGAGGAATGATGCATGGCGAACCAGATGAAAATCTCGGTGCTGGTCGACGTGCTCGACCACGCCAGCGCCACCTTCAAGCGGATCGGCGCCGCGGTCGGCGGCCTTTCGAAGCCGTTCCAGGAGCTGCAAGGCCGGCTGCACAAAACCCAGGAGGCTTTCGCCCAGCTCCATCCGCACTTCGAGATGCACGCGCTGGGCGCGGCGGCGGCCGGCGCGGCGGCGGCCGAGGCGCTCAAGGGTCCCTTAGAGAGCTTCAAGGAGTTCGACGAGCAGCTGACGATTTTGCGCGAAAGCTTCTCGATCAAGGGCGGTGGCGTCCAGGAGGGGTTTGACGCGATCATCGAGCGGTGCATCGAACTCAGCCGGCGCATGCCGGTCACTGCGGCGGCAGCCAAGGACATGGCATCCGAGCTGGGGCGGCTCGGCAATACGGCGAAACAGGTGGCGGGGGGACAGCTCGATGCCGTGATGGGGCTCAAGCTGATCATGGATCCCCGCAATCTCCAATCCAACCATGATTTTGCCACGCAATTCACCGAGATCATGCATGGCAGCGGCATCCTTGATCCGGCTCAAATGAGGGATGCAGCCAATTACATGCAGAAAATCTCCATGTCGTCCGGCATGAAGATGGAGGATATGGCGGCGGCCTTCAAATACATGGGGCCGGCGCTGGAAGCGGCCAACTACATCGGGCTCGACGCCTTCAAGGAGACGTTGATCCGCCTCGGCTCCATGCATATCGGCGGCATGTCGGGCTCCCATGCCGGCGTGGAAATCAAGGACATGATCGAGCGGCTGGCGACGCTCGACGACAAGCTCGACACCAAGTCCGGCCAAAAGCTGCAGGAGCTGTTCGACAGCAAGGGCATCAAAATCGAGGCGTTTGACAAGGACGGCAACGCCAAGAGCTTCAACGACGTGATGAAGGAGATCGCGAAGCTCGACGTGCTGAACCGGCAGCAGCTGATCTCCGCCATGCATAAGGCGTTCGGCGAGCAGGGCGGCGCCGGGGCGTTGCTGCTGGACATCATGGAGCGCCGCGGCGTCACGGGAGGGATCAGAGAGAAAGTCGATCAACAGCCGGAGTTGGAAGATCGGGTCAAGACGCTGATGGGCGCCTGGGAGAACAAGCTAAGCGCCCTTCAGGCGACATGGACAAACCTGCAGGCGGCGATCGGCGGCTCGATCGGAGAGGAGCTTAAGCGCTGGACCGACGATCTCAGGGAATGGCTTGACGGGCTCGATGGCTGGACCCGCAAGCACCAGGAGCTGACCCGTGTCCTCCTTTCGGGCGTGGCGGTCTTCGCCGGCTGGGGCCTGGCGGTCGGTCTGGCCGGTGCGGCAGTCTGGGGTCTGACCGCGATGATCGGCTTGCTCGGCGTGCCGGTGGCGGCGGTCGCCGCCCTGATAGCCGGCGCGGTGTGGGTCTGGTTCAATTGGGGCTCGGTGTGCAAATGGGTGGGCGAGGCGCTGGCTGCGCTCGGCCATTGGCTCGATCGCATCGCTGGCGGGGCCGTCAAGTGGCTGACCCGTCAGGCCCGCGCGCTGGTCCAAACCCTGCACGATCTGCGCGTGGCCGTCGCCG
>Ga0265316_10000921_pt1 | contig 32083 bp, 24 predicted proteins | sample 4522metaG_FD_202092 | JGI IMG/M metagenome (GOLD analysis project Ga0265316, IMG submission 202092) | Rhizosphere microbial communities from Carex aquatilis grown in University of Washington, Seatle, WA, United States - 4-5-22 metaG | ecosystem: Host-associated > Plants > Roots > Rhizosphere >...
TCTCTTACCCATATCGCGGCTCCTTGTTCGTTTTTGCGCGGGTCAAATCCCAACGCACAGCCCGGTGTTCAAGCGAGCCGACCGATGTGCATAGCTCAGGGACAGCCCAAATGCCATCAATATCGTCGCAAACAGCGCCGATTCTTCGGCAGATGTGCCATTGGCATCTACCGCTTCCGCTCGGTTGACGCGCTGGTAGGGAAGGAGCCGTCGCCGCTCCGCCGTCGCTTGCGGGTTCCGTCGAGGGCCTTGACTCCCTCCGCGTGCAGATGCAGGACTTGGTCCAATTCCTCGTGGAAGGACACTTTGCCCGCGGCGATCTCGCGCAAAGCCGTCACGCCTGGGTTGTTGTCGCATTGGACCAGCGGAACCGCACCCTTCGCCAGGGCGCGGGCGCGCTGAGCTCCCAGAACAGCCAGCGCGAAATGATTGCCTACCGCCTGAATACAGTCCTCTACCGTGACGCGTGCCATGTGTGTTCCTTCCGTTCAGTCCTGAGCGCTTCGGCTGCCTTGACTGCCCTGGAAACTGACCTGAAGGTCACCGCCCCGGGCGGGGAGGGAAGACGACGTGGAAAGGACACAGCCACAGTACCACGCAAAGTGCGAAAGACGAGGAAGAACGGATCCTGGTCTTTCCAAGACCTCCTGACAGATCCAGCCATGTCCTGCTGGTGCGTTTCCGCCCCAGCAAGATTGCGGGCCTAGTCTCGCGAACCTGGCAGCCTACCAGCGGCCGCCCGAGCGCTCACGTCCGCCGCCGCCACCGCCGCCAAAACCACCACGTCCATGGCCGCGTCCGCCGCCACCACCACCACCACCGCCACCGCCGGCGCCTCGCTCGCGTGCCTCGCTGACGCTTATCGCGCGCCCTTGGATCTCGCGACCGTTCAACGTCTGCATGGCCTTTGCCGCTTCGTCGTCAGTCGACATCTCGACAAATGCAAAGCCACGCGGCCGCCCGCTCTCGCGGTCCAGCACGACCTTCACATCAGCCACAGTGCCCGCCTCGGTGAAGACCTCGCGCAGATCCGCTTCGGTCACGCTGTAGGCCAGATTGCCCACGTACAGCCTTTTCGCCATGTCGTTCTCTCCTCGTTCTTCTGTCAGTGGACGGTTCCGCGTCCACGCGCTTGCCCTGAAAAGCGGGCCATTGTCCCTATGCGCCTCGCTAGCCGGAACGCCCTGGCTCACCAGATGGAAGACCGTGGCAGAACGGAAACGACGTGAAAAGGACTGGACAAACGATATCAGGACGGGCCGGGAAGTCCACAGACGTTTGAAAAGTCCCAACCGTCCGTCCCGGACTGAACCCATCTTGACCGGCGCCGCAAGCCTTGTTCCTCAGCAACCACCGCCCATCGTGCTTGCCGGATTCAACCCGCCGCGTTCGTGCAGGAGTGCCGGGACCCAGAAGGTGGCGCAGGTGTTGCACGTGTGGTCGAGGCATGAAGGGCAGAATATTGGTAGTGGATGACGACGCGGACGCCCGGGGGGCACTAGCCGAAGCCCTGCGGGAAAGTGGCTATGCGGTCGAAACCGCAGCCGACGCATTCAAGGGGTTGGGCAAGGTGCCTGATTTCGCCCCGGATCTGGTGCTCACCGATCTCAAGATGCCGGGCATGGACGGATTGGAGCTTCTGCGCAAACTCCGCAGCGGCGGGCACGACATGCCAGTGATCGTGACCACCGCGTTCGCCGATGTGGAGACAGCGGTCACGGCGCTCAAGGAGGGCGCGGCCGACTACTTGACCAAGCCGCTCGATCTCACAGAGCTATCCCTGGTTGTCGCGCGCGAGATGGATCGCGTCCGGCTTCACCGCGAGGCCGGGCTGCTTCGTGCCCGCTTGGCCGAGCGCTACAGTTTCAGCAATCTGGTAGGCAGTTCGCCCACCATGCAGAGTGTGCTCAAAGTCCTGCCCCAGGTTGCAGCATCCAAGGCCAGCGTGCTCATCACAGGTGAGCCTGGGACGGGCAAGGAACTGATCGCCGCCTCCATCCACCAACACAGCCCGCGTGCCAAGGAACCCTTCCTCAAGCTCCACTGTGCGGCTTTGGCCGAGCCGCTCTTGGAAAGTGAGTTATTCGGCCATGAGAGCGGCGCCCTGACTGGAAGCCAAGGCCGCCGTGAGGGGAGGCTGCACCAGGCGGCCGGCGGTACCCTGTTTCTCGACGAGATCTCGGCCCTTCCGCCCGCCTTGCAAGTGAGACTCCTGCGCTTTCTGCAGGAGCAGACTTTCGAGCGCATGGGTGGCGAGGAAACTCTGCACTCGGACGTGCGCGTGATCGCGGCCAGCAACCACAGTCTGCGAGAAGGAGTAGCTCAGGGCCGTTTCCGTGAAGACCTCTTCTATCGTCTCAACGTGGTCAACGTCGATCTGCCGCCCCTGCGTGCGCGCCCCTCTGACATCCTGGCGCTCGCGATGCACTTTCTGCGCAAGTATGCCGGCGAGGACCAAAAACCATTGGAGGGTTTCTCCGACGAGGCTCTGGAGAGGCTGGCTGCCTACGAATGGCCGGGCAACGTGCGCGAGTTGGAGAACGCCATCTCGCACGCGGTGGTGCTCTCCACTGGGCCGCGCGTGACGGCCGCTGAGCTCCCGCCCAATGTGGGGCCCGCGGCGGCGACGGCCGGCATTCGGATCCCGGGCTCCAAGATGGAAGACATCGAACGGCATGCCATTCTGACCACTCTTGAGGCGACCGGCGGTTCCACCACCAAGGCGGCCGAGATGCTTGGCCTGAGCGTGCGAACCGTTCAGTATCGCCTGCAGCAATACCACAGTGCACCCAAGAGCGAATTGGGCGCGCCAACAATCATTTCTAAGCGTCCCGACTAGTTCATTCCCGGCAACTCGTCCCGGAAAGAGGCCGGCGCCATCGGAAAAATGTGGGACCGAGTGTCACCTCTGGGTAACGGGCGTTACCTGTCGGTGCGTGAAGATTGCGCACCAACGCTGGCCGACAGTGCCGACGAGGCTTCAACTGACACTTTGGTCATTTCGAAGAGTGCGAGGCCATCCTATTCATTGAGCAGTTCCACCGTCCCTCTTGCTCCATCTAGCGCCACCATATCCCCGGTCTTGATCAGCGTTCGGGCTCCCTTGGCGGAGACCACGGCGGGGATGCCGTACTCGCGAGCTACGACAGCGCCATGGGACAATGGACTTCCGATCTCGGTAACCAGCCCGGCAATCACGCTGAAGTATGGGGTCCAGCCGATGTCGGTGAACGACACAACCATGATTTCGCCCTGTTGTAGCGCGGCTGCCTCGGCCACGCTGTTCACGATGCGGGCGCGGGCTTTGACCGTACCGCGGCTGACGGGGATTCCCGCTATCAGGTTGCCGGTGATTGTGACAGGTTCCTCTTCTTCCAGGGGCTCAGGGATCCCAACATTCATCAATGGGAATTGCAGCGTCGCGGTCTCAGGGAGCTGAGCCCGGCGTTTGTTGGCCTTGACTTTCCAAACGGGGTTCCGGTCCGCGATCAGTCGCCCGATTTCTTCTCGGGTCAGGAAGTAGATTTGGTCGGTGTCGTCGAGCAGGCCATGGTCCACCAGCGTCCTGGCATAGCTCCGGTAGGCCTTGCGGGTCTTGTTGATCATCTTCATGGAGAGAGCCTTGGTCATTTCTCGGCCGGCGACGGCCTTGCGGGCCGCTCTCCTGAAAAGATTGATGAAAAGGCGCTGGGTGAACGTGAGCTGTTGCTTCATCAGCGTACGCAGTTCCTGGGCGTTGCCGCGTTCGTTCTTCGAAAGTCTTCCGGCTTTCAGCGACGCCTGGATCATGGAAACAAGTTGCTCCTGGTCTTCTTCCCAGGGCTTCTCGCGCAGCTCCGATTCTCGAATGCAGCGATGGCCGTGCCGTCGTAGGAAAGCGCGGTAGCTTTCCCGGAGACGGGCCGGGGCCTGCTCCTCGATCAGTCCCAAGGCTGCCAGCGGGGTCACGGACGATAGCTGCTCGGCGAACCCGGTACAGCCGCGCACGATGTCGGCGAACTGTTCGAGCGACTTGACCGCGTCGGCGCTTTCTATGTCGGGGTTGTCGGCGAGAAGGTGCGCCGCCAGGGTGTGGTCCCGCGCCTCTGGGAGCCGCTTGTTGCCGGTGACAATGCCCATCAGAATCGAGTAGTAGAAACCCGACTGCGCTGAGCCGAGCAGGTGAAAACAGAAAGCGTCCGTCAGCCGTTCAAAGGCGAAATCCAGTGTCTGGTAGTCCTTGTGAAGATCGCCGGTCATCTCTAGTCCAAACCCCTGTTCCAGTTTCCGAAGCTTCTTCACGCTCCGGCCTGCAAACTGGATGGCGGTGATCTGCTTGATGAACCGGAGGAATCGTGGAACAACGGGATCCAACTTCCCAACCGTCAGCTCCGGTACGTCGGTCGCACTCAGAGAAACGATCACGTTCTCCTTCTTGTTCAGCGCCAGCTTGCGAATATAGAGCATGTAGCGGCTGAGGTTGAAGAAGAGCCGATTGTAGAAGAGTTCCAGCGACCGCCATTCCCGGATGTCCTTCATCGGGATTACGCCGGAGCGGGCCGCCAGGTAACCCAGTCCGATGTCAATGGCCCGACCACATACTGAATGGGTCAGCGGCGTGACAACCCCGGGCATCATCTCGCCAATGTTTCCCAACGACCACACGTCGCTGCTCTCGCCCTTCACATCGTCGAGTTCGTTGAAATGGACATCGTCCAGCGTGGTAATCGGCCGCACCTGAAGCCAGTGAATCACGCCGTCACTGTCGACGGCCCACTCGAGATCGACCGGGTGACCGTACGCTTGCTCCGCCTTTCGTGCCCCGGCCATCAGTTCCCGCACTTGCGCGGCCGACAGCAGATCGCCGTTCTTGGCAATCTGCGATGCTACGTCTTTGCCACTGCCGAAGACCACATACTGGACGGCATCCTTGTTGCCGCCCACCAGGGCATCCCCCACACCCGCCGCAACGTTGATCACCATCTTGTCCCTACGATTGGACACCGGATCTGCGCTGAAAATGACCCCGGCCTTCTCGGCTGGCACCATGTTCTGCACGATGACGGAGATGCGGGTGTCAGCCCGGTCGTCGACTTTCTTGGAATACAGGAAGACCCTGTCGGATGAGGCCGCAGCAACGCACTTGCGGATTGCCGCCTTCACCGCTTCAGTGCCGCTTACGTTCAGGCAGGTTTCGAACTGGCCGGCAAAAGAGGCATGCACGCCGTCCTCGCTCACCGCGGAAGAGCGCACGGCCTTGGGTCCATGACCGAGAGCGTGCAGATGCTTTGCCAGAATATCTTCCGGGATCTCATGCCCGTTGGGGTGGAGGATGACGAACGACTCGGGAACCCTGAGCCCGAGCTGATGCAGCACTTTCAACCCGCGGGCCTTGCCCCCCACAGGTTGGTCCTGTACGTCTCGAATGAAATGAAACAAGCGTCAGTCCACCCGGTAGAGGTCAGCATGGAATCCGTACTCGGCCATGCCCAAGCCGTCAATACCGTTCAATCGGTAGCTGGCAATTCCTTCCCGCATCATGTACTTCCCGTCGTGCAGATATGGGAATTCTCCGTGCCGCTGGAACTCCAGCATGTGCTTTTTCCCGCTGCGGGTGAGGATTTCGATGGTGCCGTGATCGGGTTTGAGTTTGTCGCGGTGGAGGGTTTCCAGGTCGGTGGTTTCGACGATGGCGTCGGCCACGCCGTCGGGCCCGGTGACGAAGCCGGCGGTCAAGCGCCCGAGAAACTGCCACTTGATGGTCGTAACCGTGAAGTGGTAGCCGTCGTCGGAAATGCCGGTGAACCAATAGTGCCGGTCCCAGGTGAGCCAGTTGCGTGAGCCGAAGGAGTGGTCGCGCGACGCCCTCAGGTTCAAGTCGTACGGTTTGCCGTCGAGTTCGATGCTTCCGACGAAGTTTCCCGTCTGTTCATAGTGGACCTGGTGGGTGTCCTTCATGGCGTGGAAGAACGCCTTGGTCCACTTCTCGGAGGCGATGGCCTTGGCGATCAGGTTCCGGTCGGAGCTTCGTGCATAGTCGTAGATGGGATGCTCCCCGGTGAAAAGTAGATCCGCCTTGCAATTGTGGGGCTGGCCCTGCCTATCCGTCACCGGACCTTGGTAGGAAACTCGCCATTTCTTTCCCACTTCGACGGGAAGCCACCGCAGCGAGCCCATCTGAAAGCCCTCGCCGTCCGGCCCAGGATCATCCTTGATTCCGAAAGACCCCACTCCCGGAAAGCGGAAATCGAACCAGTATTCGTGAGGGCGGTTGGGACCGCGGAAGGCCATGCGCGAGATGAAGGCGTTCCCCGCTTTGTCGCTGCCATAGAAATAGGAGCTGTCGTTGGGGAAGGGCTCGTCGAGATTCACGTGCCTCTGTTCGAGATACTCCACGGAATACTGACGGCTCTTGCTGCGGTTGACCATCAGTCGGGCGACGAGTTCTTTGAACATGGCCTGCAGATTAGGGCTTCAACCCTTCAAAAGGGAAGGTTGACCTTGTCCGGGCACACCCCGGCGGGCGCCAGAAAGCACACCAGCGTGCCAATTGCGGCGATTTTCCTATTTTCCTGTATGATTCGTGCCACGCTGCGCCTGCGTTCGCAGTGCGCTTCACATGCGAACCCAACGCCCGCGCTGAGGAACCATGAACAAAGTCATGAGCCGATCATTTTCAAGTCTGATTCTGGCCGTGGTGCTCGGATGGGCGCCTTCGATCTTGGCACAGCAGACCGGCGGCTTCTCGCTCGACCGGTTTCAACCGTCGCTGCCCGGGGATCGGTTTTTCGGAGTGGAAGGTGGGGATCCCGGCGGACACCTTCTGCCGCGATTGATGCTTCTGGGCGAATACGCCTATCGCCCGTTGACGCTATACCAAGAGCCGGGCGACGTGCGGGTGGGTGATGTTGTCAAGAATCAGCTGCTTGTGCATGTCGCTGCTGGCGTAAGCCTGTGGAACCGCCTGCTAGTGGCGGCTGACATGCCCCTGACCCTGTTTTCCAACGGCCAAAACCCGAGCGTGGACTCATACACGTTCTACTCTCCGTCGGGCGTGGTTCAGGGCGATCTGCGCATAAGCGCGCGCGTGCGGCTCGTGGGCGAAGCGCGTTCCCCGGCCAGCCTCACCCTGGGTGGGCATCTGTTCGTACCCACGGGTAACAAGAACAAGTTTGCCGGCGACGACAAGGTGCACGGCACACCGGTGCTGGGCTTTTCGGGCGAGATACCCATGCTGGCTTACGCCGCAACCGCGGGGGTCGATATCCGCCAGCAGGCCAGCTTTGTCGACAGCACCGTTGGCACGCAAATGATCTTCGGCGGCGCGGTTGGGCTCCTGCTGGCTGACAAGATGCTGCAGATTGGGCCCGAGGTCTATGGAACGACGGTCATGGTCGGCCCCAACCGCTTCAGCCGCACCACCACCAACATAGAAGGCATCCTGGGATTGAGAGCAAGGCTGGCATCGTTTGTGTTCGGCGGAGGAGCGGGCCCGGGGTTCACCCGCGGGATAGGGACACCGGCACTGCGGGTCTTGCTTTCCGTGGCCTACGCGCCCGAGCCGGCCAAACCCGCGCCGCCTGCTGAACCGCCACCGCCACCGCCGGCTCCTCCCAGGAAGCCCAAGAAGCCAGCCGATCGCGATCACGACGGCATCCCGGACAAGAACGACGCCTGCCCCGACGAGCCAGGGGTAGCCAGCGACGATCCGGCGAAGAACGGCTGCCCGCTGCCTCCGCCTGACCGCGATGACGACGGCATCGCAGACAAGGACGATGCGTGTCCCGACGTCAAGGGCGTGGCCAGCAGCGATCCGAACGAAAACGGCTGCCCGCCTGACACCGACGGCGACGGCATCCGCGACGACGTAGACGCATGCCCCAACGAGAAGGGCCCGCCCGACAGCGATCCGCAGAAGAACGGTTGCCCCAGGGCCGTGCGGGTCACGCAAGGCGAGATCGTCATCCTAGAACAGGTGCAGTTCAAGACGGGCAGTGCCGTGATCTTGCCGGTCAGCGACGATCTGCTGCGCCAGGTGGCTGGGGTGCTGGTCGAGCATGCTGAAATAGCGAAGCTCGAGGTGCAAGGCCACACCGATAGTCGCGGTGGCAAGAACTACAACCGCAAGCTCAGTCAGAAGCGCGCCGACTCCGTGAGGAAGTGGCTGGTGACCATCGGCCAGATCGACGGCGGCCGTATCAGCTCGCACGGATACGGAATGGAACAGCCCATCGCGGACAACGCCACGCCCGAAGGCCGGCAGAAGAACCGGCGAGTGCAGTTCAAGATCCTTGAGAAGACCAACCGAGACAAGAGCGAGGTGAATCCATGAAGCGCACGAATGGAAACCGGGCGTTGCTACGGGCCGTTGCGCTGGGACAGGTCTTGCTTCTGGTGGTTGCTGGCTGCAAGTCGTCGTCGGATATCGGCTCCAGGGCCGTGGTCGTCCACCAAGCCCAAGAGGGCAAGGATGGCGACGTCACGGTTGGTGATCCCAACACCATCGTCAACGGGTATTCCGCGCTGACGGCTGCCACCGGGGTCGGCGTCAGCCCCGCCAGCGTGACCGTGAACAGCCTTGGCGATTTCACTGCCGATACCACCAGTCCGGGTACGCGGCCGGCCCTGGCCGCCGGGGATCTCGTGCTCATCATCCAGATGGCCGGCGCGACGATCGACACCGCCGACACGTCGGCCTTCGGAACCGTCATCAACCTCAACGACGCCGGCCACTATGAGCTGGCTGGCGTGACGGCCGTGGACGCTGTGACAAACAAGATCACGTTGGGCTGCAGTTTGCAGAAGTCCTACACCGCTACAGGCAAGGTGCAGGTCATTCGCGTTCCGCAGTACGACACGCTGACCATCGACAGCGGAGCTTCCATCATCGCGCCCGCATGGGATGGCGCCAAGGGCGGCGTGGTTGCGCTGCAGGCTGCGACGACTTTGCAGATCAACGCAACTGGGGCGATCAACGTCAGCGAAGCCGGCTTCCACGGCGGTGACATCCATGCTGGTGGGGATCCCAACACGCAGGACGTAGCCACATACCGTTCTGCCCTCGCTGCTGGCAAAGAAGGTGGCGAAAAGGGTGAGGGCATTGCCGGCTGGCCCAACCACGACCCCAACGCTGCCTTCCCCTTCCCATATGGCCGCGGCGCACCTGCCAACGCTGGCGGCGGCGGCAATTGGCACAACGCTGGCGGCGGCGGCGGCGCCAATGCAGCGGCCAGTGGCTTGACCTGGACCGGCGAGGGCGTGATGTGGAGCACGGCCCAAGGAGTGGTCGGCGGTACGGCCGCGTGGCTGCTCGACCCCGGCGACATCGCCAACGGGGGCCTCACCACCTCTTCAGGTGGCGGCCGCGGTGGCTATACCTACTCGAATGCCGCTCTGAATCCAACCGTCGGAGCTGGGGCGCCCGGGCAGACCGGCTGGAACGGAAACGACCGACGCGAGCGCGGCGGTCTAGGCGGTCACCCGCTGACCAGCAGTCCAGCCGTACGGCTGTTCATGGGCGGCGGCGGCGGCGCGGGCGACGAGAACAACACCCATGTTATCCAAGGGGGCCGGGGCGGCGGTCTAGCGTTCGTGATCGCGGGAAACGTCCAGGGCACCGGGAAAATCCAGGCCAATGGCGCGGTCGGGGGACCTGCCTCGGGAACCGGTTCAGGCGACGCCCCGGGCGGTGGCGGCGGCGGCGGCACAGTGGTGATCCATACGGCCGCGCTGTCGGGAATCTCAGTGGAAGCGATCGGAGGACCGGGCGGTAGCCAGACAATCAGCAACGTCAACGAAGCCGAAGGTCCCGGCGGTGGCGGCGGTGGTGGCTACATTGCGTTGTCCGGCGTCAAACCAGATGGAGGCACGCTTGTGTCTGCCTTGGTTACCGGCGGTTCGGGCGGCACGACCAACGCAGGCCCCATGGTCAATTTCCCCTCCAATGGCGCCACCAGAGGCCAGGACGGCTTGATCGAAAATGGGGCTGCCTCGTCTATGTTCTATTGCACCGATCCCATGACGACGATCACTCCCACGAACGTCGCCACAGGAGCGTTTACCGTCAGCAGCAGCCAGAGCGGGGTCACCATCGAATGCAAACTGGACACGGGGGCCTACGGCCCTTGCCTGGCGAACTACACCGTGGGTGACGGAGATCACACCATCTACGCGCGCGCCACGGACATCAACGGCAATGTGGGCCCGACCGTAACCTACGCCTGGCATGCCGGGGACTTGGATGGCGGGGTCGACGCCGAGGCAGAGGAAGCGGGGACCGAGGCAGGCGCCGCGGACGCGCCGCTGTCACTTGACGTGCCGCCAGTCCTGCTGGACGCAGGGACGACGGGACTCGACTCTGGTGAAGGGCTCGATGGCATCGTCCTTTTGGACGCGGGCGAGGACACCAGCCCCGAAGATGGAGCCGTGGTCTCCTTGGACGCGGCTACCAGCCCTGCGGATGGACCCTTGGTCTTGTTGGACGCTGCTGGTCCGAAGACAGACGTCGCGGTGGCGATCGACGCCCATGTTCCGCCTGTGAGTTTGGATGCCTCGGAAGATGGCGCAGACGGATTGGGCCCAGAGGATGCGATGGGCGACGGAAATGAACTCGAAGGGTCCGCGCAAGACGCCCAGGTGGTCGTTGCGGTAGAGCCGTCTTCCAGCGATGCAAGCCAGATAGTCGATCAGGCTCCCTCGCCAAAGCTGGATGCCGCCGGGACAACCGCTGCTGATGCGGCGGCGCCAGGTCCGGACGCCGGCGTGCCCAATGTGAAGGCCATGGGTGGCGGATTCTGCACCGTCAATCCGATGCACGACAGCGCACCGGGGCTCTTCACTTTCTTCCTGCTGGCAGCATTCGGGCTACTGGTCGTGCGTCGCCGGCGACGCTGACAACAGGCAGGTGGCGGCGGGCGGCCTCTCGGTCGCCCGCTGCAGAAAACAGAGTTACTGCGCCGACCAGGTGCCGGCGCCGAAGTCGATCTTCCAGGACGCCTGGTAGGTCGGCAGCAATGTCGTTCCACCAGTGAGAACCAGCGGCTGGAATACGTACGTCGCCAGATAGTTGTGCACGCCTGGGTTGGTGGTGTCTTGGTTCCCATACCAGTGGTCGCCCCAGTACATGAATACGGTTCCCTGGCTTCCCTTTACTGGCAGCACCCAGGTGCTCTGGGTCATCCAGGCTAGCTTGCCTTGCGGTGCAATGTACCCCTTGTATGTCCACGGCCCGTTCATGGATTTCGCTGTGGAGTAGAAATCGTCGTTGGCTCGCCACCCTGTCTTGTCGGAGCCCATGAAGTAGTAGGTGCCGTTGGTGTCCTTGAACACTGTGGGCGCTTCAATGCCGCCCGTGCTTCCGTTGAGGGCCTTGTATTGATTGTCCGCGGTCCAGCTATGGCAGTCCTTGGACAGCGTAAATACGTGACCGCTTTCCGTCACGACATAGGCACCCGTCTCGTCCGCGTAGGCGCTCATGTCGCTGTGTTCGGCCTTCGCGGTTCCGTTCAGGAGCGGCCCCTTGTAGCTGTATACCGCGTTGACCGTGTTCGAGGTCGCATACACGACTTCCTTGTCCACTTGATAGGTGGAATCGGCCGCATGGGCATACAGAACGAATTCCCCGGTGCTGGGACACTTGATGATGTGCGGCCGCTCCCCCTTTCGGTTTGGCCCGAGTTCGCCGCTTGATTGTTGGGGCAGAATGATCCCCTTGTTCCCCTCCTTCTTCCAGGTCACCAGGTCCTTGGATGAGTACATCGAAAAGCCATTGAACATGTTCGTGGTCGAGTTGCTCAAGAAGTACTCGCCGTGCAAATAGAAAGTGTCGCACACCTGGATGATGCCGCCGCCGTGGGCATTGACCAGATCGCCATCGGTGTCCTTGAACGTGATGCCGGGCGGATTGGGCGGCGAGGGATTGCTCGCGCCAGGGCCGGGGTCGGTGAGAACCCCTGAGCCCGCGGCAGCGCCGCAGGTGCCCGTGCCGGTAGAGCCAGCCGCCGAGCTGGAACCAGTGGTCGCGCTGGATCCCCCCTTGCCGCCAGTCGCGCCGGAGCCTGCAGTGTTCACAACTCCGCCGGAGCTACTGGTTCCGCCTGAGCTGGCCGTCGTGCTCTTGCCTCCGGTGCCACCGGAATTCACGGTTCCGCCAGCTCCACCCGGGCCGATGGTGCCGCCGCTCTGCCCGGTCGTGCCGCCCGCAGTGGTCATGCCGCCGCTCTGCCCGGTCGTGCCGCCCGCAGTGGTCATGCCGCCGCTCTGCCCGGTCGTGCCGCCCGCAGTGGTCGCGCCGCCGCTCTGCCCGGTCGTGCCACCCGCAGTGGTCGCGCCGCCGCTCTGCTCGGTCGTGCCGCCCGGCCCAACCGTGCTACCGCCTGCTTCAGTCGTGCCACCCAGCCCGGTTGTGCCGCCGAGCTCACTTGTTCCTCCTACGCTTGAAGCACCTCCGCTCCCTGATCGCCCGGCGGATGGCTGAGTCCCTCCTGATCCGGCCGCAGGCTGCGAGGAACCGCCCGTGCCTCCCGTGCCAGGGTTCTCTTCGGTGCCTGAACCGGTCGCACCAGAGCAACCCAGAACCAGCGCGCCAGCCATGATCACCTTTGCCAAACTTTCAGTTCGCTTCATCAAATTCATTCTCCGCCTTTAGGTCGATCGATCACCATTCCGTCTGCGTGCTGCGAGCATCGAACGGCTCACTGCGAGCGTATATTGCTCCCTTCCGGCAAAAAATCTCGCCCAAAAATCGGCCACACAATGCGCAACGCAAACGTGGCTCTCGTCGCTATTTTTCTTAGACCCGTTTCGGTGCCAGGCGCACACGTCGGCGGCTGCAATCTCGATAGTGTCGCGATGCCGGCACAGCTGCGAACGGTGCCCCGGCTAGCCGTGGGTGATCACCGCCCGAGAGCGGACCTGACCTGCTTCGAGACGCGCTCGCACCTCGTTGATCCTTCAAGTTTCCCATGTCAGAGCGTCAGTTGGTAGGCCGCGTATGCCTGGAAAATGGTGTCGCCAACCATACCTCGGCCTGCCGAGAACAGTAGATGGTGATGCTCGGTGAGATCGAGGACCAGCCCGATGTTGAAGCGCAGGTTGGCGTCACCGCCGACCTGGTCGGGCGTGGTGTAAAAGATTTCGGCGCCGATGGTCGCAAGCGGCGACAGGCGGCGCTGGAATTGCCAACCAAGGAACCCGTAGTTGCGGTTTCCCGTTCCCGGGTTCACCCACAGGCCCCCGCCTCCGTAGGTGGTCCACGCGCCGAAACTTTTCTGCAGCCAAAGCGGAATGAGCACGTGCAGGTGCCCGGTCCCGAGCCCATGAGACGCGTTGCCGGCCGGCACCTCGAATTGCGGGAAGGTCCCCACCATTGGTCGCCATAAACCCTCGTCGATGAATCGAAGCTTCGCGCCCAGCTCGATGTCGCCCACGCCATAGTACGTGGGGCCGCCGCTCGGCCGCGCGTAGGCCAGCGGCGCGATCACGTGAAGCTGCAGGCCAGGCCAGGCGCCGTAGTTCACCTCGACGTGGGGCGCGGTTCCGGTCGCGGCGGCGTGGGTGATGGAATGTTGAGTTGCCAGATAGAATTCCCAGTGGCGGAATTCCACTGGCTCAGGGTCATCCGTCACGTAGGGCGGACCTGCGTGCCCTCTTGCTGGCGCGAGGACAATGGTTGCGGCCAGCACCGCAATCGACCGGCGCAAGCTCGTCGCATCCAGCATTTTTCCACCGTCACAGGGTCAGCTGGAAGGAGATCGGTGAGGCGCGAATCGCTGCACCAGCTCTTCAGGCACCGGCCGAACAGAACGGCCACCGTGTCTCGCCAATCGGTTCATAAATTCGACTCGCCCTTTTCCGGGCGACTCGGCCGCCACGCTGGCAAACGACTGCCCAGATGCATAGAGCCTCATCACGGCCAGTGGGCCCAGACAGTGCACCACATGGCTGGGTTTCGCATCCAGTTCTTCCAGGGCAACATTGGGAAAACCGACCGTGACAGTCATGAACCACCTGCTTAGATGTGACAAGCCAAGCATACGATTCAACTCCGCCGCAGTTTTCACCCCGAAAGTCATCCCTGCCATCGCTTGAGGCTGCGGCATACGGCAAGACAGATCCACCAAGGCAGATTTCAGCGCATGAACTGCCGAGAACGAAGTCGAAGCCAGGATGCTAGGATTGCGCCATGAGCGACGAGTTTCTCTATCGTACCGTTCCCGTCCTGGGCAAACGCGTGCATCGTTATGGCTTGTCCGCCTCCTATGGCCTGGACGAGGCCGGTGTGCGCGAGGGGCTTGAGCGCGGGGCCAACTACATTTTCTGGAGCCCAGCGAAGAAGTTTCTCAAAACCATCATCAAGGACGTCGTCGCCCCCAACCGCGAGAAGTACGTCTTGGCCACTGGCCCGATTCTAGGATATTTCGCCGGCTCAGTTCGCCGCGCGACCGAAAAGGCTCTGCGTGCGAGCGGCAGCGACTACATCGACGTGTTACAGATTTTCTGGGTGAACCGCATGTCGTTGCTTTCGAAGTCCGTGCTCGCCGAAATGGTGAAGTTGCGCGACGAGGGCAAGGTTCGCGCCATTGGGATCTCCACGCACGACCGCAAGCTGGTGGGCCGACTCGCCGAAGAAGGCCCGCTTTCCATGTTCATGATTCGCTACAACGCCGCTCACCCGGGCGCCGAGAGCGACATCTTCCCGCACCTGGAGCGCCGCAAACCCATGATCGTCGCGTACACCGCGACCTCCTGGCGCAAGCTGCTGCGCGCACCCAAGGCTTGGACCGGCAAGGTGGCCACATCTGGCGATTGCTACCGCTTCTGTCTCACCAATCCGCACGTCGACGTCGTTCTGTCGGCGCCCAAGACTGTGGAACAAGTCCGCGAGAACCTGGCCGCCCTTGAGAAGGGTCCGCTGAGCGAAGACGAGATGACCTGGCTGCGCGAGTTCGGCCGTGCCGTGCACGGGTAGAGCGAGCGACTGTCGAAGCGGCCATGCCCACTGACACTCTTCTTTGCCGTTTGTACCTCGCCAACGCCGCGTTTCTGATCGCGCACGAGATCGACTCGGCCTACTGGCACGAGTGGAATCTTTTCGGCCTCGGCGGCGGCATAGGGGCCTTCGTCCTGGCGCACGTTCCACTGGCGGCCGCGGTCTTGTGGGGCTACGGGGCGCTACGCGCCGGCGCCCGCTCGGGACTGTGGATGTCGATATTGCTCGCGGCTGCGGGACTCAGCGCGGGCACAATCCACGCGGCTTTCCTTTTGTCCGGTCGAGCAGAATTCCGCACACCGGTCTCAATCGCCGTCATCACTGCAACGACGCTACTCTCGCTTGTTCAGCTATGGACCGCGGCCCGTGCCCTGCGACGGTGAGCAGAACGGGGTCCGGATGCAAGCTCCGAAACCCCTTCCTTTCCGGCTCTGTGAACTCTGTGCCCTCTGTGGTGAAACAGCACTATCCCTCCGCCGCTCCTGCGCGCAGCTCGCGATCTAGCGCCTTGCACGCTGCGGACAGTGACGCCTTGACGATGTCGCGGTCGCGGCCAGCGCCGAAACGAGTCTTCCCGTCGCGGCCGCGCAGGCCGACGTAGGCCACGGCTTCGGCATCGGCGCCGTCGCCCAGGGCATGTTCACTGTAGTCGACCAAATGGACGTCCACCCCCAAGGCGCTGGCCAACCCATGCACGAAACCGTCAATGGGACCGGTGCCCTGCCCTTCCACATTCAGTGGCCGCCCTTTGTCAGTCAGTCGCGCACGCACCACGCACGCGCCCTGGCGTGGGTGATCCACTGTGAAGTCCACCACCTCGAAACGGCCCTTTGACAGATATTCGCGCTCGAACGCCTGCAGTATGGCGCCGGCACTCAGCTCCTTGCCGGTCCCGTCTGCCATTCCTTGCACCACCTGACTGAATTCCGCGGCCAAGCCTTTGGGCGCGCGATAGCCGTGGCTCTGCTCCAGCACGTAGGCCACGCCGCCCTTGCCGGATTGGCTGTTAATACGAATCAAGGGCTCGTATTGCCGGCCCACGTCCGCTGGATCAATGGGCAAGTACGGCACTTCCCATGTCGTCGCGCCGGTCTTGTTCATTGCAGCCAATCCCTTGCGAATGGCGTCCTGGTGCGACCCAGAGAAAGCAGTGAATACCAGCTCACCTGCGTAGGGATGGCGGGGCGGCACGGGCAATTGGTTGCATTGCTGAAAGACCGCAACCAAGGCCGGCAAATCCGACAAGTCCAGCTTCGGATCAATACCTTGGCTGAACAGATTCATGGCCAGCGCCACCACGTCGGCGTTGCCGGTGCGCTCGCCGTTTCCAAACAAGGTGCCTTCCACGCGCTCGGCACCAGCCAGCATGGCCAGTTCGGCCGCGGCGATGGCGCAGCCGCGGTCATTGTGTGTGTGCACGCTGATGGTCAGGCAATCCCGCTGGGCCAGGTGCCGGTGCATCCATTCAATCTGGTCGGCGTACACATTGGGCGTGGACATCTCCACTGTGGCAGGCAGGTTGACGATCAACTTCTTGTCGCGCGTGGGTCGCCATTCTTCGGCCACGGCGTCGCACACTTGCGCCGCAAATTCCAATTCAGTGCCAGTGAAGCTTTCGGCCGAGTATTCCAGCACAATCTCGCTCCCCGCCAACTTGGCTGCTTCTTGCCGCGCCTGCCGCACGCCTTGCACGGCGATTTCCTTCACGCCCGCCTGATCCATCCCAAACACCACCCGGCGCTGCACCGTCGAGGTCGAGTTGTACACGTGCACGATGGCGCGGCGGACACCCTGCAGGGCCTGGAAGGTGCGCGCAATCAGGTGCTCGCGCGCCTGGGTCAGCACCTGGATGGTCACGTCAGCGGGAATGTGCTTCTGTTCGATCAGCGCGCGCACGAAATCGAATTCGGTTTGCGAGGCTGCGGGAAAACCCACTTCGATTTCCTTGAAGCCCACGCGCACCAGCGCCTCAAAGAAGCGCAGCTTGCGTCCCATGCCCATGGGCTCGGCCAGGGCCTGATTCCCGTCGCGCAGGTCCACGCTGCACCAGATGGGCGCGTGGTCCAGGGTGCGGGAAGGCCAGGCGCGTTCAGGCAGGCGCACCGACGGCGCCGAAGGGTATTTGCGAGCGTCGAATGTCATGGTCAATCTCCAGGCCCCGCTTCCGCCGGAGATGGCCACGGTCCTTCGCAGATACGAAAAACCCCCTCCGGCTTCCGCGGGAGAGGGTTTCGAGGTTCGTCGTTCTGCGCCTTACCTCAGGCCTCTCCCGCGCTGCTAAGCAGCAGTCCCGAGAGAAGTAGGGTGGTCGCAAACAACATGGCCAGCTTTAACAGTGCGCGACAGCCGGCGAGCCGTCAAGAACAATTGGCCGCGCTGGCCGCTACCACGCTTCTCAAGTCTTGCGTTCCAGGGTCCGGACGCACATGCCGTCGGAAACGCCAACCAGGACCTTGGCGGCCATATCGAAGAACAGCCCCGTCTCGACGACACCGGGCGTGCGGTGTAGGCGGGCATCGACCTGGCGCAGATCGACTTCGGGACCAAACTTCACGTCGATGACCAGCTGGCCGTTGTCCGTCACCAGCGGGCCATCCTTGTTGACGCCCATCCGCAACCGCGGCTGTCCGCCCAGACGTATCACCACATCGGTTACGTAGCCAATGGCCGGAACAGTGACTTCAATAGGGATGTCGACGGTGGATCCCAGTCGAGAAACCAGCTTGCTCTCGTCCACGATAACCACGAACTGGCTGGCCATGCTGGCCACCAGCTTCTCCATGGTGTGGGCCGCCCCGCCGCCTTTCGTGACGTTGAGGTCGGGGTCGACCTCGTCCGCGCCGTCTACCGCCAAGTCGATCGCCCGGCAATCTTGGGCATCGCGCAGGGGAATGCCGTTCTGTTGGCATAGCTGGCGCGTCTGAAAGGAAGTGGGAACTCCTGTGATGCGAAGTCCCTCGTCCTTCATCCTTCGGCCGACCTCTTCGATGAAGAAATGAGCCGTCGAACCGGTGCCCATCCCGCACACCATCCCGTCGGCAACGAGGCTTGCGGCAGCGCGGCCCGCCAACTGCTTGAGGGCATCGTTGCTCTTGCTGCTCTTCATGGATGAGCGGGCTTATAGCGCCCTGCCCAGGAAAGAGGAAGAACTAGCTCGCGCAGCGGACGCGCAGGCCGGAAAGCTCGTCGAAGAACTTGGCCGTGGTTTCGATGCTGTTCTCCAACGACTCCACGATGAGCGTCATTAGTCCATCGTTCTCGTGGCGCAGGACTTCGTAGTAGCGCTGCCGGTCGATGGAGTGGACCACCACGGGCACGTAGCCGTTCCGTATAAGGATGTAGTTGGTCAGAAGACGCGCCACCTTGCCCGAATTGCGCGTCCAGGGGTAGGCCTGCAGCAGGCGGAACTGAATCTTCACGCACTGCACAACGGAATGCATTCGCGTGAACTCGTCCGATTCCAACCATTCCGCGAGCTTGCGCATCTTGTACCCGATCTTCTCGGGCGGAACGATCTCATGGTAGTAGAGACGGTGAAGTGGGTTTTCCTTGCGATAGGGACACCCTTTGGGAACCGCGTCTGGCGTGACCATCGCATAGAGCTTGCGAATGAACTCCAAGTCCACGCTGGGAGCCTTCTTTGAGAGTGCGGTTTCGCGGATGAAGTCGACCGCCAGCTTGTGGTTCTTCACCTCTTCGTACATCGGGATGAGAGACACGTCACTGATGATCCGCTGGTCGATGGCAGCCTTCAGCTCCGAGTAGGAGAGCACGACCCCTTCCAAGGCGTTGTCGTGGAAGATCCACGAGACGTCGAGCTTGCTCTCGTAGTCCTTCTTCAACTTGTCAGGAAAGCCTCCGACCTTCGCGCGGAGTGCGTCCATCTTGGCGTCAAGCTCGAACAACCTGGCTTCCATTGACAACCGCTCCTTCTCCTGGCTCGTGCCTTGCCTTGAATACGCGTTATCGCGCAAAAGAGTCCTTTAGTCAAGCATGGTTAGGGGATTTGAGCCAACAACTTGCTGTGAGCTAGCGTACTCAATTTAATCAGTTTGTTCTCTGACTTGGATCTGACTGGATGACCCTGATAATCCAGTCCCCAATCAGCAATCTCTGCGCAATTATTGAGGAAATCTTGATCTCAAAACTTGACATGGTTGGCTCGGGCGGGATCATTGGACGCGTCCGAGAAGTCCCTGCTTCAACCCCTATCCGCTCCACAGTATTCCACTGACTCCACTGGTTAATTCGTCCTTCGCACCGCATCATGTAGCGCGGAAAACCCAACGGCCCATGAGCCGAACCGAAAATGCCGCTCCGCACCTGCCAGTCCTTCTTGAGGAGGCCATGAGCTTCCTGTGTCCGAGCGACTTGGGGCACTACTGTGACGCCACGGTCGGAGTCGGCGGTCACACACGCGCGATCATTGAGCGTTCAGCTCCCAACGGTCGAGTCATCGGCATGGACCGAGATGCTGAAGTACTCAAGCTGGCGAGTGAGAACTTGGCACCTTATGGCGACCGCGTGCGACTGGTCCACGCTCGCTTCTCGCAGATTCGCTCCGTGTTGGAACAAGCCGACGCTCTTCCGCTCGACGGATGCATAGCGGATCTTGGCGTCTCCTCGGTTCAGCTCGATCAGCCAGACCGCGGTTTCTCGTTCCGTCGAACCGGCCCCCTGGACATGCGCATGGACCGGTCACAAGACGAGACTGCGGCCGGCCTCCTGCGACGCGTGGACGAGGAGGAACTGGCGCGTCTCCTGCATGACCTGGGAGAAGAACGTTTTGCCCGCCAGATCGCACGCGCGGTAACCCGCGCACGCGAAAGTGGCGAGCTGAACACAACTGCGGCGCTCGCCGGCCTGGTGGCCCGCTCGGTTCCACGCCGAGACACAAACAAGGATCCTGCAACCCGTGTGTTCCAGGCCTTGCGAATAGCGGTCAACGATGAGTTGGGCGAGTTGGATCGGTTCCTGAAAGCCGCGCCTGGCTGTTTGCGCCCCGGTGGTCGCCTGGTGGTCATTGCCTTCCACTCGCTGGAAGACCGCATGGTCAAGCGTAGGTTCAGGGCGCTGGCATCAGGGGACGCAGACGCGCCAGACGCTCCCCGCTTTCGCATCCTCACCAAGCATGTGATCACGGCCTCGGAAAGCGAGGTCGCAAGCAATCCGCGCGCCCGTTCGGCGAAACTGCGTGCGGCAGAGAGGCTGCCTTCATGAGATCGCCGCTGGCTCACAGCACATCGCCCCAAATGGCACCTGCCCGGCTAGAGCCTGGTCGGCACAGACAGCGCGCGAGCCTTGCGGTGATCGCTTTCGTCGTTCTGGGCCTGACTCTTGGTGCTCTCGGCCATGTGGCAGTGCACGCCAAACGTCTCGAGGTCGCTCTGGCGCTTGGCGAGGCAGAACGCGTTCACCGCGAGCTGGCCGAGCAGCGGCGTCACTTGGAAATCGAGATCGGGATGTTGAAGGATCCGAGCCGCGTGATCGCCATCGCGCGGGACCAGCTGTTCATGCAGCCAGCCGCTCCCGAGAACATCCGGCGGATCGGGAGCGCGCTCGCGGCACCCGGAAAAGGAACGCACTAGTGCCGACTCGTTGGACACGCGTGCGTATTGTGCTGTGCGGGTTGGTGCTGCTCGGGCTCGCTTCCTCGGTAGGTCGGCGCGCTCTCCAACTGCAAGTGCGCGAAGCCGGGCAGCTTCGGGAATGGGCTGAGAGCAACTACCTGCGTGAGGTCGAGATCGCACCCCGGCGGGGCCGTATCCTGGACCGACGCGGGGCCGAGCTGGCTTCCACGACGGATCTGGATTCGGTGTTCTGCAACCCGCGCCAGCTCGCATTCGTTTCCGACGCAGTTCCCCGCCTGGCCAAGGCGCTGCATCTCGACCCGCGTGAGCTCGACAAAGCGCTCGCGGCCAAGAAGATGCAGTACTTCGCTTGGGTCAAACGGCGGGTGTCGTCGCAGGAGAGCGCAGCGGCGCTGGGCCTGGGCTTGCCAGGGGTCAGCGTGCGCAAGGAGCCCCGGCGCGTGTATCCCAACGGCGAGCTGGCTTCGACCGTGATCGGCCACGCGGGCCTGGAGGGCCACGGCCTTGAGGGGGTGGAGCTGGCATACGACGAAGCACTACACGGCAGCGGGATGGAAGTCACCGGCATCCACGACCGACTAGGTCGGGATCTACTCATGGAGGGCACGGTCGATTCGTCGGCCAGCGCAGGCAAGGATTTGGTGCTGACCCTGGACAAGTACCTGACCTACCTGACCGAACGGGCGCTTGAGAAGGCGGTCAAAGAGCACAACGCCAAGGCGGCCACGTCGGTGATGATCGATCCGCGCACCGGCGAGATCCTGGCCATGGCCAGCGTACCTGGCTACAACCCCAACAATCCTTCGGACGCGGCGGAGCGGGGCGCGCGCAACCGGGCCATCGCGGATGCCTACGAGCCCGGGTCCATCATGAAGACGGTGACCTTTTCCGCCGCCTTCGACGCAGGCAAGCTGAGACCCGAAGACCGCTTCGACTGCCAGATGGGGCAGATGCAGGTGGGCAAGTACCACATCCGCGACGACCACCCAAAAGGCGTGCTCACCGCGGCCGAGGTCTTCAAGTATTCGAGCAACATCGGCACCGTCAAGATCGCCAGGCGCATCGGCAAGGAAGCCCTGGCGCGCATGATCGACCGCCTGGGCTTTGGTCGGCCTACCGGCGTGGGCCTGCCTGGTGAACGACGAGGAACCGTACGGCCGGTTTCGCGTTGGGGTGAGATCGAGCTGGCCACGCAAGCCTTTGGCCAAGGTCTGACGGTGACGCCGCTGCAGATGGCGACCGCGTACGCAGCCATTGCTTCGGGCGGCGTGTATCACCCACCCAAGCTGGCGGTTCGCTTCGTAAGCGCTGACGGCCGCAGCGAGCCGGTGCCGCTGCAGGCGGACGCACGGCCAGAAGAACGCGTGCTGTCCGAGAACACGGCGCGCACCATGCTGACCATCATGCAAGGCGTGACCGAAGATGGAACTGCCAAGCTGGCCGCGATCCCGGGTTATCCCGTGGCAGGCAAGACCGGCACCGCTCAGAAGGTCAGCAACGGGCGCTACGATCCCAGCAAGTACTTGGCCGCCTTTGTTGGCATCGTTCCGGCTGACAACCCGCGCGTGATCATCGCGGTCATGATCGACGAGCCGCACGGCGTGCACTACGGCGGCGTGGTCGCCGCTCCGGTGTTCAAGGAAATTGCCGAGGCAACCCTGCGGTATCTCGGCGTGCCACCGTCGACCTCGGTGGTAGCAAGTGCCGCGCGTCCTGCCAAGAAAGGCGACGCAAAGATCGAGACCGCCCGGATCGGCGAAGCAGACGCCAGCGAGGTGGAAGGTCTGGGTGTCGAGGAACCCGTGGCATCGGTGGGCGAGGCGCAAGAAGAGGATGAGACCGACGTCGCATCAAGCGATGACCAGGCTGGCTCTGCGGTGGACGGACAGTCCGTAGCCGAGGGCAAGCTCGACGCCGCGATTCCAGATTTTGTCGGCATGACTTTGGGCCAGGCCGTACGCGCCGCGCGGCGCGCGGGAGTCGAGCTGGTTCCGGAGGGAAGTGGAATTGCTGCCACGCAGACTCCTGCGCCCGGGCTCGGCTTGCGTGGCATGCCCTGTCGGGTCTCGTTCCAAAACGGAGGATGAGCCTTGCTGCGGCTTTCGCATCTCTTGCAGGGAGTATCAGACGCGCGCATTGCCGCGGGCGACGGACAAGTCCTTATCCACGAGGTGCGCGACGACTCTCGCCTGGTGCAGCCAGGGGATCTCTTCGTCGCGGTTCCGGGAACCAAGCTCGATGGCCGGCGCTTCGTTGACGATGCGAAGGCCAAAGGAGCGACGGCCATTCTTACCGAGGAGGGTGGCGCCTCGCCCGATGGCGCGACCACGTTGGTCTTGGTGCCAAATGCCAGACTGGCACTCGGCGTGGTTGCCGCCAATCGCTACCAGGCGGCGCAGGCGCTCACGCTCACGGCCGTGACCGGCACCAACGGCAAGACCACGACCACGTACTTGCTCGAGGCGATCCTGGCGGCAGCCGGCCGCCGCCCCGGCGTGATCGGGACGGTGGACTACCGTTTCGCCGGCAAGACGCAAGAGGCGCCGCTCACCACGCCTGGCGCTCTGCAACTCCACGCCCTTTTCGCCCAGATGAAAGGCGACGGTTGCTCGGACGTCGTACTGGAGGCGTCGTCCATCGCCCTGGATCAGGGGCGGCTGCACGGCTGCTGCTTCCGCGTGGCTGGCCTGTCGAACATCACTCAGGATCACCTCGACTACCACGGCACCATGGAGAGCTACCGGACGGCCAAGGCGATTCTCTTCCGCGAGCTGTTGTCTCCCGAAAGAAGCGTGGCGGTGCTTTTCGCCGACGACCAAGACGGCCTGGCCATGCGCCGCGAAGTGCGCGGCCAGGTGCTGACCCTGACTCGGCAGTCGCGCGGTGCTGACGTGGCCGTACTCGACCGTCGGCTGGGGATCGACGGCGCCAGCCTAAAGCTGGCCACACCCTCGGGACCGCTGGAGATCAGGTCACCCCTGGTGGGTGATTTCAACCTGTCCAATCTCCTCTTGGCCGCCGGCATGGCGCTGGCCCACGGCATTGACCGCAACGCCATCGCCACTGGTCTGGCCCGGGTGCAAGGAGTTCCCGGCCGCCTGCAACGTGTGACCAACGCGGCTGGCGTCCTGTGCCTGGTCGACTACGCGCATACGCCGGACGCGCTGGAACGGGCGCTCGATGTGTTGCGCCCGCTCAGCACGGGCCGGGTGCTGGTCGTTTTCGGGTGTGGAGGCGATCGCGACAAGAGCAAGCGACCGCGCATGGGTCAAGCCGCTGCCGAGCGCGCTGATGTGGTGCTGATCACCTCGGACAACCCGCGCAGCGAAGACCCTGTCGCCATCCTCGACATGATTGTCGCCGGCGTGGAAAAGACCGGCATCGTTCGCCGGGCCGCCTCCGAGCTGCGCCAGGGTCTATCTGGTTTCCACGTGGAGCCCGACCGCCGCGCGGCCATCGATCTGGCGGTGGCTCTCGCGCAGCCAGGGGACACACTGCTGATAGCGGGCAAGGGCCACGAGGACTACCAAATCCTGGGCGCGCAGAAGATTCACTTCGATGATCGCGAGGTTGCCGCGGCTGCTTTTGCCGCTCGCAATGGCCGCGTGACTTCCGGAGGTGCCGCATGAAAGGACCCGCGAAACGCTCGCTTGCGTTTGCGTGCAAAGCCATGGGTGGAACCGCAGTGGGTGCGCCGGCCACACTGGCGACGATGCGATTTGCCGGGGCCGCCAGCGACAGCCGCGAGGTGAAACCCGGTCGGCTCTTTTTCGCCCTTCCTGGTGAGCGAGTCGACGGATTCGACTTCTGCGGCGCCGCGGCCCAGGCCGGGGCGGCGGCGGTGGTGGTTGATGCGCTTCGTGCCCGGCCCGCGGGCTGCAGCGCGATTCCGGTCATTGCTGTCGCTGACCCGCGCAAGGCGCTGGGGGACTTGGCGGCAGCCGTGCGCAAACAATACAAGGGCCGCGTGGTGGGCATCACCGGTTCCAACGGAAAGACCACCACCAAGGAGCTCGTCGCGGCGGCACTCTCGCCCGCGGGCCAGGTGTTGCGTACCCAGGGCAACCTGAACACTGACGTGGGACTGCCGCTCACCGTGCTGGAGGCGACGGGCAAGGAGGAGTTTTGGGTGCTGGAGATGGCCATGCGCGCGCCAGGCGAGATCGCGTATCTGGCTCGCATTGCCGAGCCAAATGTCGCGGTGGTGACCAACGTTGCGGGCGCGCACCTCGGGCTGCTGGGCTCGCTCGACGCTGTGGCGCGCGCCAAGGGGGAGATTTTTGGCGGCCTCGCTCCTGACGGAATTGCCGTGCTGCCCGTCGACGAACCCCTCCTCGAACCCGAGGTGGCTGGGTTGCCCAAAGCGCGCAGGCGACGCTTCGGCTTCGCCGGTACTTCCTTGCGCGCCTTTGTGCGGATCATGGAGTTCATCCCCGCCGGCGCGGCGGGCTCGCTGATCCGCCTGTCGGTCGGATACGAACCGATCGTAGTGCGCCTGCCGCTAGCTGGTGAGCATAACGCACGCAATGCTGCGGCGGCACTGGCCGTCTCAAATGCGCTCTCGGTTCCGCTCTTGCCAGCGGCCGCGGCCCTGCAACACGCGACCCTTCCACCGCACCGGTCACATGTGTTCTCGCTGGGCGGGCGCACCGTGCTCGACGATTGCTACAACGCCAATCCGACGTCCATGGCCGCTGCCTTGCGCACGTTAGTGGGATCGGCGGGACGCTTTGGTCGAGCCTTCGCCATCGTGGGCGACATGCTGGAACTGGGCGACACAGCCGCCGACTTGCACCAGAGCGTCGGCCGAGAGGCGGTCACCGTCGGCGTGGCTGGTTTGGCGGTCGTGGGATCGCTGGGCGCCAAGATTGCCGAGGGCGCCATTGCGGCGGGCCTGCCGGCCAACCGCGCGGTAGTTTTTTCCGATCCAGAAGCAGCCGCGCAAGCGGTGGCGACTTGGTCTGCGCCGGGCGACTGGATCTTGGTGAAAGCTTCGCGTGGCATGCGGCTCGAACGCGCGGTAGAGGCCCTGCGAAAGAAGCTGTAGTTCATGCTGTTTCATCTCTTCGTACAACTGCGCGGCAATTTCGGGTTCTTCAACGTCTTCCGCTACGTCTCGACGCGGACGATGTTGGCGACCATGACCTCGCTGCTCATCACTTTCGCTCTCGCGCCCTGGTTCATTCGCCGAGCCCGCGCACGACAATTGGGCGAGATAATCCGCGACGACGGCCCCGCCACTCACGCGGCCAAGCAAGGCACCCCGACCATGGGCGGTGCCCTCATCATCATGGCGCTCGTCACCGGAACCGTGCTGTGGTGCGATCTCACCAGCCCGCTGGTGTGGCCGGCGCTGTTCGTGACCGTGGGCTACGGCGCGCTGGGCTTCGTCGACGACTACTTGAAGATCACAAGACGGAACAAGCGCGGGGTGCCAGGCAAGCTCAAGCTGCTGGTCCAGTTCGTGGTGGGGGCAGTGGCAGTGGGCTGGCTATTCTTCGGCGATGCCCTGGACCCATCGGTGCGACTCCGGCTGGCGGTTCCGCTGCTCAACTTTGAGCGCCACTCCCTTATGATTCCGGGGATTGCCTATGCTTTGTTCGGCCTCGTCGTGGTGGTGATGGGCACCTCGAACGCGGTCAATTTGACCGACGGGCTCGACGGGCTGGCAATCGGCCCGGTGATCGCTTGCGCCTTCACCTTCATGTTGCTCAGCTATGCCGCCGGCCAGACCCTGGCGGGCTTCAACATCGCCCACTACCTGGGCATGGCCCATGTGCGCGGCGCGGGCGAGCTGACGGTCTTCTGCGGGGCCATCGTGGGCGCTAGCATCGGATTCCTTTGGTACAACACGCACCCAGCGCAGGTCTTCATGGGCGACGTGGGTGCGCTCGCCTTGGGCGGGGCCATCGGCTTCGTGGCGCTGGCGACCAAGACCGAGCTGTCGCTCCCCATCATCGCCGGTGTCTTCGTGGTGGAACTGTTTTCCGACGTCATCCAGGTTGGCTACTTCAAGGCCACGGGCAAGCGCGTCTTCCTGATGGCGCCCATCCACCACCATTTCGAGAAAATGGGCTGGCCCGAGTCGCGCATCGTAGTGCGCTTCTGGATCGTTTCCTTTTCCTGCGCTGTCCTGGGCTTGCTTCTTACCCTGAAGGTTCGATGATGCCTTTCCACCAGCCCGACCTGTTTGGCAAGAAAGTGCTCGTCGTGGGGCTGGGGCGCTCCGGATTGGCCGCGGCCGACCTGTGCGTAGCCCGCGGCGCCCAAGTCACTGTCACCGACAAGCAGCCAGCCGAGGCACTAGCCGCAGCGCTGGCGCAACTGCCGGCCGCCGTCAAGCAAGAGTTGGGCGGGCATCGGGCCGAGACCTTCCTCGGCGCTGACCTTATCGTGTTGTCGCCCGGCGTGCCCGCCTTGCCCGAGGTGGAGGCCGCGCGCAAACGAGGCGCCACGATCACCGGCGAGCTGGAGCTGGCGTCATGGTTCGTGAGCGCACCCATCGTCGCCATAACCGGGACCAACGGCAAATCGACTACCACCACCTTGTGCGGTGCCATTCTCGCTGCCAATGGCCGGCCCACTTTCGTGGGCGGCAATTTGGGTGTGCCCCTGGCCGAGGCGGTGGAGACGCCAGCCGGCCAGCAGGGCGGCGTGTGTGTGCTCGAGGTGTCGAGTTTCCAGCTCGAAACCGTCGAATCGTTCCGCCCTCAAGTGGCGGTCTTTCTCAACATCTCGGCCGACCACCTGGATCGCCACCCCACCTTGGAGGCCTACGCGGCGACCAAGGCGCGCATCTTCGCCGCGCAAACTCCGGCCGATTTCGCTGTGCTCAACATCGATGATCCATTGGTCGAGTCGGCGGCCAAGGGGATCCGCAGCCAGCGCGTGCTGATTTCGACCCGGTACGCGCTAGTTGTGGGCGGCTGGATCGAAGGCGATGCCCTGTGCGTGCGCCTTCCCGGTGGACCCATCGAATACTATCCCGCTCACCTGCCCGGATTGGTCGGCCGGCACAACCTGGAAAACGCGCTGGCGGCTTTGGTGGCGGGGCGCTTGGCCGGCGCCCTGCCCGCCGAAGCCCGTCATGCCCTGTTGACCTTTCGGCCGCTGGCCCATCGGATGGAGCTGGTGGGCGAGCTGGACGGCGTCCTCTTCTATGACGATTCCAAAGGCACCAACGTTGGCGCGGTGGTAGCGGCGCTTGATCGCTTCCCGCGCCCTGTGGTCTTGATTGCCGGCGGCCGCGACAAGGGCGGCTCGTATGAACCGTTGGCTCAAGTCATGAAGAAAGCCGGCCGCGGCGCTGTATTGATCGGCGAAGCAGCCCCCAAGCTGCGCGAGGCGCTGGCGCCGGTCGTGCCGGTGGAGATCGCGGCCACCATGGAAGCAGCGGTGGCGCAAGCCGCGACTATGGCCCGTAGCGGAGATGCCGTGCTGCTGTCTCCGGCCTGCTCTAGCTTCGACATGTTTCGCAACTACCAACATCGCGCCGAGGTTTTTCGGGCTGCGGTCAAGGACATCATCGCCCACAAGCGCGGTGGGCGAGAGGCTTTGCAGGAGGAATCCCAATGAGCCTGCGCGAGCGCCTTTCCGAATGGGCCAACCCCAAGCGAGCTGGTGGCAACGGGCCTCCGCCGCAGGGACCGGATCGTTTGCTGGTGGCAGCCATACTGGGCTTGACCGGGTTTGGCGTGGTGATGGTGTTTTCGGCGGGCGCGGCCTTTGCGGCCAAGACCTACGGCGACTGGACCTACTTCCTCAAGCGCGAGGCGGTGTACAGCGGGGCCGGCTTGCTGGCCTTCGTAGTCGGCATGCGCTTCGACTATTCATTTTATCGTCGCCTGGCCTATCCACTGCTGTTCCTGTCCATGGCCATGCTGGCAGCCGTATTGAAGATCGGGCCCGCCATCAACGGAGCCGTGCGCTGGTTCCGATGGGGCTCGCTGTCGTTTCAGCCGTCGGAGCTGGCCAAGTTTGCTTTGGCGCTGTACTTGGCGGTGCTGCTCGCGCGCAAGGCCGAGAAGGTCAAGGACTTCCGCATGGGGTTCCTGCCTCCTCTACTAATGACGGGAATCTTTCTTGTGCTGCTGCTCAAGCAACCGGATCTGGGCACCGCGGTCATCATCGGCATCACGGCACTGGGTCTGCTGTTCGTCGCCGGCACGCGCACCAGCTACATCTTGTTGTCGGTGCTTGTGGCGGCGCCCATTGGATGGAAGGTGTTCATCGCGGGCGAGCCGTGGCGCATGCGGCGCTTTCTTGCCTTTCTCTATCCCTGGCAGTTTCGGCGCAACACCGGCTACCAACTGTACGAATCGCTCATCAGCGTGGGCTCCGGCGGAATTTGGGGCCAAGGACTTGGCCAGGGACACCAAAAGCTCTTCTTCCTTCCCGAAGCGCACACTGACTTCATTCTGGCCATCATCGGCGAGGAGCTGGGTCTGGTCGGCGTGCTGGCGGTCTTGCTGACGTTCACCATACTGGTGTGGCGCGGTTTGCGGGCAGCGGCGCGGGCGCGCGACGCCTTTGGTTGCTACCTGGCATTTGGCGTGACCCTGTTGTTCGGATTGCAGGCCCTGGTGAACATGGGCGTGGTATTGGGCCTTCTGCCCACCAAAGGATTGCCGCTTCCCTTTGTCAGCTATGGCGGCACGTCTATGGTCATGAGCTTGTTCATGGCTGGCGTGCTGGCCAACATTTCAGCGCGCAACCCCGAGGTGGCGCCCCTGTCGTTCTGGCAATCACTGCGCACGAACCGCGCGTGCGTGTCGAAGAACCGCCGCAGCGACGCCTCGGACGTGCAGGTGGTGGTCGAGGCGAAGTCGTGACATGCGCCTGCTGATTGCAGGAGGCGGAACCGGCGGACACCTCTTCCCCGGCATGGCGGTTGCAGAGGAAGTCGTCCGGCGCGGCGGCCAGGTGTTGTTCGTGGGAACCTCGCGCGGATTGGAAGCGCACGCGGTACCTGCCGCCGGCTACCAGCTGGAACTGCTGGAAGTGAGCGGCCTCAAGCGCATGGGGCTGATTGCATTCTTGCGTGGACTGCTTCGGTTGCCCAAGGCATTTCTTCGTTCGTTGTCGATCTTGCGACGCTTTCGTCCTGACGTGGTGCTGGGCGTGGGCGGCTACGCCTCCGGCCCGATGGTGCTGGCTGCGGCGCTTTGGCGTTACCCCACGGCGATTCAAGAACAGAACAGCGTTCCCGGGATTACCAATCGGATTCTTTCGCGCTTGGTGCGCGTGGTGCTGGTGGCGTTCGACGAAGTACGAAGATTCTTTCCGGCCGGCAAGATCGACATGGTCGGTAATCCCGTGCGCAGCAAGTTGGTGGCGACCCTGACGGCGGGCACGGGCAACGACGAGCACGCGCCCGGCATTCTGGTGGTGGGCGGCAGCCAGGGCGCACGCGCGGTCAATGATCTGGTGATGGCTGCGGTGGATGCGCTGGCCAAGAATGGTTCTCTGCCTACTATTGTCCACCAGACTGGGCCTAGCGATCTCGACCGATGCAAAGAACGCTATCGCGCCATGTATGTGGTCGACCGAGTCGAGGTGCGGCCCTTTGTTGACGACATGGCGACCGAATACCACCGGGCCAGCCTGGTCGTGGCGCGCGCCGGTGCCTTGACCCTGGCTGAGCTGGCCATTGCCGGCCGGGCCGCCATTCTGATCCCCCTGCCCACTGCGGCAGACGACCACCAAAGCAAGAACGCCGCCCGCTTTGCCCAGGCCGGCGCGGCCATCGTGCTCAATCAGCAAAGGGTCACCGGCGCGCAGTTGGCTCAATTGCTGGGCGACCTGCTCGCCGACTCAGGTCGCCGCCGGGCGATGAGCGCGGCCATGCGCAGCCTCGCGCGACCAAAGGCGGCGGCGGAGATCGTCGACAGGTTGGAGAAGCTGACGGCGTAGGTGGCTATCGCGCCCGACGCTGGCCATTCGCATGGCCGATGCGGCTCGTTGGTGTCGACGGAGACGCCGGCGTGGGAGTCGTCAATCCGTCCCTGCGTCAGGGGACAGGCAAACCAGCGTGGGGAGACTATCTGGGCGCTGGGCGTAGCAAGCGCCAATGTCCGGGCCTTGCCAAGTGCAAAACGCGCGCGCATCGCAAAACTGATTGGTGTCGGTGCAGCTGTGCTCGGCCACCAGACCTCTGGTGCTCGCGTCGTAGAAGCACCTGAACATGGACAACTCGTCCAATACCGCGAATACGAGATAGGTGCCGCAGGTTCCAGTGCGCACCGTGGATCCGAACGGTGGCGGGAATGGCGAGCAGGGTGTGGCAAGTTCATCGTCGTAGATGGGCCTGCAACCAGCACTTACAACGGTGTCGGCGATCACGCAGTCGCCGTGGGAGTTGAGCTTCGCGGCGGCGCTGCCCCCGTCGTTCGAGCTGGAGCTGCCCGCACTGCCGCCGCCGCTGACTCCTCCGCCGCTGCTCACTCCACCGCTGTTGCTGACGCCGCCGCTGCTCGCTCCCCTGCTGCTCACGCCGCCGCTGCTCACTCCACCGCTGTTGCTGACGCCGCCGCTGCTCACTCCACCGCTGTTGCTGACGCCGCCGCTGCTCGCTCCCCTGCTGCTCACTCCGCCGCTGTTGCTGACGCCGCTGCTCGCTCCCCTGCTGCTCACTCCGCCGCTGCTATGTCCTCCACTATTTCCGCCGCTGCCCGCGGCGAATGTCGAGTTCAGCTTGGCGTCATGCTGTCTGTCTAGGGGCGACCGGCCCATTCCGCATCCCCCGATCACGATGGCGATCATCCAAATATGTGCGCATGTGGCAGACCGCCAGCCATGGAAGGAACGCGGAGCAGTGCCACAGAGAAGACGCCTGGTGGTGGGAGTATCCGCGGTCACGTCACATCTTCCCTTTGCTCTTGATCCATCCAAGATAGCTTAACTTTTTCCGCGGAGGTGCCGACAAATGCCACGTGGACGGCACTACTCTGACGTCAACGAAACTTCTGGGGATAGCCGACCTTTGGCTGGACGGAGCCACCCCCAGCGAAGCGGATCTGCGCGCTGCCAAGAGCCTCGCGGCCAAGATGGCCGTATTTGAGGGCCTCCGACCCTTCTCGGCGGTCGTGCAGGAACTGGTCGACTACGTTTCCCGTTCTGACTTCAAACTCGATAGGGTCAGGGAACTGATCGAGGCAGATCCGGCCCTGGCAGCAAGGATCATGCGGGTGGCGAACTCCGCAGCCTATCGCATCTACGAGCCCTGCAGTACGGTGAGCAAGGCCATCCTGCGCATCGGTGCGACCAATGTGTGCGATCTGGCCATGGCCATGTCCGCGATGACTTTGTTCAAGGATGTGGGCGGGATAGGAAGAGGGATTCGCGATCACTCGGCGGGTACTGCGGCCGTGGCGCGCGAGCTGGCGTTCCGCCTGGGGTGCACCGCGGCGTCCCCCAAGGTTTTTCTGGCGGGCCTGCTGCACGACATCGGCAAGTTGCTCCTCATCCAAACGGGCGACGCGGCCTATGCCGCCATGGCCGGGGAAAACCTCGCGCCAAACACCAT
>Ga0265316_10000923_pt1 | contig 31997 bp, 23 predicted proteins | sample 4522metaG_FD_202092 | JGI IMG/M metagenome (GOLD analysis project Ga0265316, IMG submission 202092) | Rhizosphere microbial communities from Carex aquatilis grown in University of Washington, Seatle, WA, United States - 4-5-22 metaG | ecosystem: Host-associated > Plants > Roots > Rhizosphere >...
CTCGGCCTGAGACTTCCAGAACGCCTCCGCACGCCCTCCATGAACTCCAAAATGTAGTGCCAACCAGAAGACCTAACTATGCGAAGTCCCTCAATCTTGACCCCCGAACTGCGGAAGTTGGGCTAGCACTTGAGCCTGCCGCGCTGTAGACCCCCGCGCCCATCGTTCTCGCCGGGGGCGGGAGTCCACGATCCTGACCAGCGAATCCTGGTCATGCTCGGCGCTCGCGCTGGCCTCGTCCGTGGCAACACCATGGCAAAAACACCCGTTGATGCGCCTGGACTCCAAATCGAATCAGCTAGCTAGACGTAGGCGGGACAGGGATTGAACCTGCGACCCGGCGCGTGTAAGGCGCCTGCTCTGCCACTGAGCTACCCGCCTGGGCGGGCACAGTCTATACGGAGCCTTGTCAGAAGGTAAGTCGAAGCCCACCGCCGCCCGGAAAAACCAGCAGGGTCAGCGCGCTGCCGGAGTCGTCGGTCGGGTGGTAGTAGCGGACGATGCCGTCGACGACGCCGTAGATGTAGGCGGCGGCCAGGACGCCGGCGCTGGCCCATTCCGCAACCCGCAGCGCGCGCGCAGCGCTGTCGTGCGAGCCGCCCGGTCCGTAGGTGTTGTCGGGATTGTGCCAGGAGTAGTTGATCAGCCTGCTGCTCACCATGGTGGCGAGCGCGGCAAACTCGACGCTCCCGACCAGCCAGCCCTTGACCGAGTCACGGTTTTGAAACTGGCCCACCGGCGGCAGGAAATTCCAGATCAAATGGCGGCTCGCCTGTTCCCGCGCCATGTGCTGGTGCCGGATGTTCTGGAAGAAGGCGACCACCTCAGGCCGGGCGGTGGTGGGGTCCAGGCGCGCCTTGGGATCCAGGCGCAGCAACTCCGCAAAGGCATTCTCGGCCCCCAGTTCCCGGTTGGTCAGGAACAGCCCGATGCCGAGGAAGCGCAGAGCCCGCGCGCGCTGCTCGACGCTGCTGGGCAGGGTGCCTTCTGCCACCGGCCGGGCCGAGTCCACAACCTGGACCATGTCGCCGTAGGCGTAGGCTGCCTCGGCACGCACCAAGGCGGCAAGAGCGTTGCTGGGCGGTTGGGTCGCTTGGCTTTCGTGCGCAGGGGCTGGCGTCTCATCGGCGCGGGCCACGCCGGGCGCAGGGGCGACGATCAGCAGGGCCGCGATGGGCGCGAAGAGGCGAACGGAAACCATGCTTGCGCTCATCCCCCGGTCGCTGGATCGAGCAGATAGAAACTGTAGCTTCCGTCGGGCAGGGTGGTGAACTCGACCAGGGGCGGGGGCAGGGTCGCGTATGGATTGTTGGGATCCACGCAGCCGACGATGCCGGACTGTTCGCAATAGGCCTGCACCATGGCGCCGCTCACGGGCTGCCCACTGAAGTTGACGACGCCGCTCACGCGCAGGCCGGAAGGCAGGGTGTGGTCGGGGAGATTGGCGTCCTGGTCGGTGGTGGTGAAACCGGAAATCGGGATGCGGGTGGGCAGATTCTTTCCGGCAGCGGGCACGACCGAGAAACCGTAGGTTCGTCCGGGGTCGGCGAGGAACTGGTAGCTGCCGTCGCTGGCCACCAGGGTGGAGTAGACGCTGCCGAGCACATCGGTGCCCGTGTCGGTCGCCACCAGCTGGGCTCCATTGGCTGCGTCAGCCGGCAACAGGCGACCGCTGAGTTGGACCTTGCTCCCAAGATTCACAGAGCGCGCCGTGCTGGCAGCCGCTCCAGCCAGAGCGATGTTCGTGGTCGTGATGCCCGCGTTCGCTAGACCGCTGGGCGGTACCAGGGTCGCGACGTAGGCGACCTTGGGAACGTTGGAGAAGACCACCGAGCCGTTGGCGTCGGTCGTGCCGTCCTGGCGCACGCTTCCTGAGATGGCTCCGCTCGAAACACCGGCCACAGTCAGCGTGCCCGCGTTGGGCAAAGCCCCGTCCTGCGATTGCAGGCGCACGGTGACGCCGGATCCGGCCGATGTGCTGCCGTCGCTCAAGAAGACTTGAAGGGTCAGCGTGGTGGTGCTGAGCGTGGCCCAGGTGAAATTGACGCCAGCCAGGCTGCCGCCGCTTGCAGACCCGCGCAGGTCGATGGCATTGGCGACGGTGACCTGAGGCAACGAGGTTCCCGAGGGTGGAACCACCACGGCAGAGAACAGCGTGCCTGTGCTGGCGCACAGCGAGTACGCCCCGGTGGCATCGGCGATGCCGACGGTAGAGGGCAACGGCAGCGTCACGGGAGGGGTGGCATCGGCATGCAGGAGGATGTGCGCACCGGCAGCGGGACCGCTCGGGCCGCGCAAGGTGCCTGTCAGGGTCACACCGGCGGCCACGTCGAAGTCGCTGGGACGGAATCCTTGCGCCAGCTTGGGAGCGACCAGGAAGGGGGGAAGCTGGGGCGCAGTCCCGGCCTGAGGGACGACCAGGACATCGTAGGTGAGCGCGGGATGGAGCAAGGCACTCATGGCTTGGTCGCTGGTGCTCGCGCCGTCGATGGTCCAGGTCGATCCATGTGGTGAGACGCGGACAAACGACGGAACGGCCACAGCAGGGAGCCCCGCTTGCGGCACCGCCACGGGATCGATCGACACCATGTACCCGTGCAACAACTGAACAGTGTCCTGGCGGGTTTGACCAGCCTGAAGCATGAAGCTGGCGTCCTCATAGGGCACGGCATCTTCGGTCGGGCACCAGCGAGAATCGTCGGTGGTGCAGGTCTGGCCCAAGCCGGTCGACACACTCGGTGGCAAGACGCGCAGGAAGAACACCTGCGACCGGTCTTGTGGCTTGACCGCGGTGGCCGAGGCTTGGCCTTTGCACGATGGGGTTGCAGACACGCTGATGTCGTAGTTGCCGGGAGTGAGAAGTGGAAACTGGACGCTCTGGGTGGTTGTGTCGCTGGTGCCGGTGGGCGTGGTCGCCAAGACCGTGCCGTCGGGACCCGTGACTGTCCACTGCCAGGTTGGCTGTGTTGGGGTCGAAGATCCCCAGGCGATGGTGCCTTTCACCGTCAGGGTAGCGCTGTCGCCTGACACCAGGTTGAGGAGACTGGGCGCAGAGACATTCACAGTGCACGACACAAACGCATCTGGGGGCGCGGATGCTGTGGACCCGTCATGTGGGACTCCCGCATCTGAGCTGCCCACTCTTCCACCGGCGCTGCTGGCTCCTCCAGCCGAGGATGCGCCGCCGCCCGGTGGGCGTGTTGCACCGCCGCTCGGAAGACCCCCTGCGCTCGCACCCGCCCCGCCTGTGCGTGCCCCGCCCGCGCTGGTCGCGCCGCCGGGGGCGTAGGTGAACCCGCCCGCGCTGGTCGCGCCGCCGGCCGCCATGGTGGCACCGCCAAAGCCGGACACGCCGCCGGCCAAGATGCTGGTGGCACCGCCAGCGCCAGGCGTACCGCCAAAGGCGCTGACCCCGCCAGTGGGGGCACTTTCGCCACCAGCAGCAGAAGCGCCACCCATGGCAGAGGCGTCGACCAAGAAGCCAACCCCCGCGTCTGCTGCGGAAACTCCACCATCGGCAGGGCCGTTGACTGCCGAGTTTCCGCCCGCTCCCACGTTTGTCGTTCCACCGGAGCCCGCGTTTCCACTTGTGTGCGACGACCCACTGCACCCACCCAGCACCACAAGGATCCAAGCGACAGCAGGGACTATGGATTGGCAGCGATTCATAGGAAGGATACCGTCCATGTCACCCACTGGGCGCAGCCAGGGAGCAGCTCGCAGCGATCGGCATTGGGGTCACAGGAGCTGAGGTTGCGGCTCACGCGGTCCTGGTACTCGACCCGAATCTGGATCACGTCACCGATGACAAACACGCCGGGGACGAAGTCCATGCGGTTCGAGTTGTAGCGGGGCATGCGTAGGAACGCACCATTCGTGCTGGTGCGGTACGACCAGATGAAAGTGCCGGTAGTGGGTCCCGATCCTGTGTAGGGATCCCCATCGTCGGAGACGTTGCTGACCTGAAAGGTGAGGCTCTGATCTGCAAAGCCGATGGTGTTCAGGGTGGTTGGGGAGAATCCCACGATGCAGGGGGGCTGGTCCGTGGCAACGGCCACGTCCGCCGAGACTGGCGCACTGGCCACATGGCTCGAGTCCTTGGCGGTCACCTGGACGTGGTAGGTGCCGGGGTTCGCCACCGTGAACGAGCAGAGGGCCGGCGTCTGCGGCGAGGGGCAGGTTGTGACCGAAAGGTCGGTTCCGTCGGGCTGCGTGACCTTCCAGACAAAGCTCAGGGTGTCGCCATTGACCATGTCGGGGTCAGTGGACTGGGCCGCGGAGAAGGTGAGGGTGCTGAACAGCGGCAGCGGGGTGGTGGTCGACAAGGGGCTGGTTCGTTCGATGAAGGCCGTGGGTGGCTGGTCCTGGGCGATCATCACATCAAGCGAGTCTGAGTTGTCCATTTGGTACGCGTCCGTGGCTTTCACCTGGACATGGTATTTGCCGGGCGTCGAGGCCGTGAACGAGCAGATAGCTGGCGTCTGTTGCGAGGGGCAGTCTGTGGCCGAAAGGCTGCTGCCATCGGGCTGGGTGACCGTCCACGTGTAGGTCAGGTCTTGGGTATCGTCGTCGTCGGGATCGCTGGACCCGGTCGCAGAGAAGGTGAGCTTGCCGAACAGAGGCAGGGTGGCGTCGGTGGACGCGGGGCTTGTGCGTTCGATCTTGGCGACGGGCGGGCGATCCGTCACATCGAACACGCGCGAAGCCGTGGCCGTGGCACCATAGCGATCCGTGACCCGCACCACGACGCAGACCGAGGCAAGATCCTCGGGCGTGTAGCTACACCGGTCGTTGCCGGCTTGGCTTGTGCGGCATATCGGCGTGCTGGCTGTCGCGTGGTCGCAGTTCCCGTCCGCTCCCAGGTACCAAGCGATATCCAGCGAAGCGGTGGACTGGTCGGGATCGTGCACGTTCGCGGTGAAGGTCACGGCCTGGCGGTACAGCGGCTGGGCGGGCCCGGTGATTTGCACGGTGGGAGGCATGTTGATGGGACCAGTATCGAGGAGGCAGTTCGTCGAGCCGCCTGCCAGGAGGGTCAGCAGAAAGAAGCTGGTCCTATGCCTAGCCACGGCCCAACGCTATCACAGTCCAGTGCCTGCAACGAACAGGCCAACGCGTTTACCCCGTGGTGGCGGGACGGCAGAGCCATATAGTGAGTCTTTTGTGAAGGTAGCCGGATCTGGGTGTCGTGGTTCGGGCGTCTGTGACGCCGACACACCGTCGCAGCGCTGGCCTCCCTACTTGTGCGCCGGATCACTGGGGACGCGCGAGGATGAGGGTGCCGTCCTTTTGCGTCACGGTGCGCTCGACCTTGGCACCAGGAGGCAACTCGATCTCGCCGACCAGCTCCTTTGGCCCACCCTTGTTGCGCGCGCAGAAGATCTTGTGTCGGCCAGGCGCCACGCCTTGGTAGCGAGGCATGAAGACGGAGGCAGGCTCGGCGTCCAAGCTGGGGTAGCAGATGGCGCCAGTGGCGAAGAGCTGGACCACACCTGGGTTGGGCTGCTCTAGTGTCGCGGGCGTTGCCGACGGTGGCGTGGGGGCAGGCGTCGGCTGCGCGGCAGAAACAACCGTCGGAATCACTTCTGGCTGTTGAGCCGCGTTCGCCGCCGCCGGACTCGCGCGCCGAGTGACCTTCGCCTTTCCGACGGAAGGCGACGAGGGATGGACAGTCGGCGTGTTGTCGGGGGCGCGTATCTGTGCCTCGACGGAGGGCGCAGCCGCAGTCCTGCTCAACTCGGCTGCTGGCGCGGCTGGAGAACCCACCGCTGCCATGGGCTGGGTCACAGTCTGCACGGGAGGGACCACGGCAGCGGGCTTTCGCCAGGGTGGGTGCCAGGCCAGCCACGTGGTTGTGGCCAGGACCAGGCCCGCCACGACGAAAACCGCCACGCGCAGAATCGTGCGTCCCGCCGACAGTTTCTTGAGCAAGGCATTCGCGCCCGCATGGCTGGGTACATACGCGGTCGCGCGTCCGATCTCGGCCAGGGCGCGTGCCAGCTCGCCCCGTCGTGCTCGCTGGCGCGCCTGGGCCACGGCCGCATCGGCAATCCTGGGACGAAGTTCGGCTTCGAACTGGACCGGATCGTCGAGAAAACGCCGCAGTGCCGGCTGCTCAGGCACAAGTCCCGCCTCGCCAGCCAGCGCGTGCAGAGCGCTGGCCAGCGCTCTGGCACTGGGGTAGCGCGCGGCCGGGTTGGGTGCAAGGCAGCGTAGAACGATGCTCTCGAAGAGCGGCCCAACCGTGGCCGCGATCTGGGCGGGACGACGGAACGTGCCGCGCGCAATGCCGGCAATTACCGAAAATGGATCTTTGCCAGGGAAGGGCAAGCACCCGGTCGCCATCTCGTAAAGCAGGACACCAAGCGCCCAGATGTCGGCGCCCGGGCCCACGTCGTGCGCGCGTGCTTGCTCGGGCGACATGTACGCGGGCGAGCCCACCAAGGCGCCGGACGCCGTCATGGTTTCCAGGCCCGTGATATGGGCCACGCCGAAGTCGGTGATCACCACGCGGCACCGGTCGTCCCTGTGCTCAATCATCACGTTGTCGGGCTTGACGTCGCGGTGGACGATGCCGTGGGCATGCGCCGTTGCCAGTGCTTCGGCCAGCGGCAGCGCGATGAGCGCGGCCACCTCGGGCAAGAGGCGCGCCTGTCGTTCGTCGAGCATGCGCCGCAGGGTCGGACCCTCGATCAGTTCGGCCACGATGTAACTCGGTTCTTCAGCGGTGGCTTCTATGAAGTCGTAGATCTCGACGATTCCGGGATGCTTGAGCGCGGCGACCGCCTGGGCCTCGCGGCGGAAGCGCTCGGCCCCTTGGCCACGAGTGGCGACGGTCATGCCCATGACCTTGACCGCCACTTCGCGACCGAGCTGGGTGTCCCGGGCGCGGAACACGCTGGCCATGGCCCCGTGGCCGAGAACGTCCAGGAGCAAGTAGCGGCCCAGCGGCGTGCCCACCTTGGGCGTTCGCGGAGGATTCGACGGACCCGCTGCCCCGCCGGCCAAGGGCGGCGTCGTCGAGCGCGAGTCGAGCGGCCCGGTCAAGAGGTCTTGGGCGGGGTGCCTCCCGCTCCCCCCGGTTTGCCCAGAGCGGCCTGCGCTTCGCCCAGCTTCTGCGCGATAAGCGCGGCGGCCGGTTCGAAGGTGCGCGCGAAGTTGAAATTCATGATCGCGCCCTTCCAGTCCTTGCGTGCCAGGCAGATCATTCCCATGCGGAAGAACTTCTTGGCCTCGGGATGCTTGAGGCTGTCTTCGGGATTCTGCAGGCCGCGCGACTCGCGGTCGGTAACCGTCAAACGTTTCTTGCCCTGGTTGAGCGCCCGCTCATAGGCGGCGCGCTTGTCCGGCGTGGTGAGCACCCGGTAGCCCTCGCACACGCGCGCATAGATGATTTCCAGCTGCTCCTTGAGCGCGCGATCGGCAAGGGTGTGGTAGCGGTCGGGGTGCAGATCAGCGGCCAGACGATAGAACGCGGTCCGCACCGCGGTTTGGTCCGAGCCCGAGGGCACGCCCAGAAGGTCATAGTAGGAAAGCTGATCCAGCCGGGGAAAGATCTGCCGGACGAATGCGGCCAGTTGCTCGGTGGACATCCCCGCCATGGGTTACGCCTCCGGCACTTCCGGGAGGTTGCTCGCCTCCTCGTACTTCTGTCGCTCCGCCGCTTCTTGCACCTCGAACTCGCTCATGGCACCACGCACGTTGACCGCCGCTTCACGGGCAATCCCAGTCGCGCCGTCGCGTGCGCGCACGCGCAAGATGCCGTTGGTGTCGACCTTGAACGTCACCTCGATTGAGGCCTCGCCTCGCCGCGCCGGCATCAGGTCGGTGAGCTCCAGCTCGCCCAAGGGCACGTTCTCGTCGAAGCGGCGCGATTCTCCCTGGCAGACCTGGATGCGCACCGAGGACTGATTGTCAGACGAGGTGCTGAAGATGCGCGTTTGCTCCACCGGCACGGGCACATTGCGATCGATGATACGCTCGGCGAAGCCGCCGGTGACGGCGATGCCCAGCGCCCGGGGCGTGACGTCGAGCAAGACCGCACGGCTGGGCAGGTTCTCGCCCGCATTGGCCAGATTCTCGGCCTGGATGGCGGCGCCCCAGGCCACCACCTCGTCGGGGTTGAGGTCCGTGCGCGGAGGCCGACCGAAGTACTTTTCCACTTCGACGCGCACCATGGGCACGCGTGTGGTTCCCCCCACCATGATCACCTCGTCGATCTGCGACGGCGCGAGCTGCGCGGAGGCGAGCACGTCCTGGCAGGCTTGGATGGTGCGGCCCACCAGCCCGCGGATGGCGGTTTCGAAAACACTGCGCGCGATGTGGAAGCGCAGGGCGAGGGGCTCGCCTGTGGAACCGATGGCGATGTTTTTGAGGTCGCCGCGGGCCTCGGGGAAATCGGACAGGTGGCGCTTGACCTGCTCGGCGGCAATGAGCAGTCGCGATCGCGCAGCCTGATCGCCGCGCGGATCGATGCCGTGCTCGGCGTTGAACAGATCGGCCAGAATGTTGAGCAGGACGCTGTCCATGTCGTCGCCGCCCAGAAAGGTGTCCCCGCCGGTGGCCAGCACCTCGAACACGTCGTTCTCGACCTGCAGGATGGTGATGTCGAAGGTGCCGCCGCCAAAGTCGTAGACCGCAATCCGCTGCGACATGTTCTGACCGAGCCCGTAGGCCAGCGCGGCCGCGGTGGGCTCGTTGAGCACACGCAGCACGTCGACGCCGGCGATGCGTCCCGCGTCCACGGTCGCGCGGCGCTGGGAGTCGTTGAAGGTGGCTGGCACGGTGATGACGGTGGCATTGACCGCCTCGCTCAGGAACATCTCGGCGCACTGGCGCAGATAGCCCAGCAACAGGCCAGAGACTTCAGGAATGGTGTAGGTGCGATCCGGTCCGATGAAGACCGCTTGCTCGTTGTTGCCCTCCTTCAGCCCGTAGGGTAGGCGCAGCAAGGCTCTTTGCACTTCGTCGGAACGGAAGGGCAGGCCGATGAGGCGCTTGGCTGAGTAGACGGTGTTCTTGGGGTCCAAGATGCGACGGGCGACCGCTTCCACGGAGAAGTACTTGAGGCCGTCGGGAGAAAACGACACCACCGACGGGTGAAGGTATCCCTCCTGGGAGTTGGGCACCACGACCACCTGCCCGTCGCGCACGGTGGCGACCACGGAGTTGGTCGTGCCCAGATCGATGCCAATGACTGCCATGGAAGTGACTGTGTGCGGTTGGGGACTCGGAAGTGAGTCTACCGACCATCTTACATCAGGCGCACCGCCCGACTCCAGACTATGTCGTGGCGAGACTCTTCCGACACCTGCCGCGCGATCTCTTACAGCGGGTGGAGTCCTTTCAGGTGGCGCACTCTAGCGACGACCCGTTGCCTGGTGAATTGATTCTTTTGTCAATTCGTATCAGTCTCGCTTATGGTAGTTTCATCCCGGATGAGGGAGGCCTCATGGACTTGCACACCCTCGAAGTTTTTCGTGCGGTCGCCAGCGAGAAGAGCTTCTCGCGTGCGGCGGCTCGCCTGTTGCGGACCCAGCCAGCCGTTTCCATGGCGGTGCAGCGCCTGGAAGCTGAGGTGGGCGAGCCGCTCATCGATCGCGCGGGCAAGCAAGCGCGTCTGACCGATGCCGGCCAGGTGGTCTTCGACTACGCCCGGCGATTCGACAACCTGCGGGTCGAGCTCGGCGTAGCCCTGGCCGAGTTGCGTGACCACGGTGCCGGACGGCTGTTCATCGGTGCCAACGAATCGACCACCTTGTACTTGCTGCCGCTCATCGCGCGCTACCGCAAGCTGTATCCGCGCGTGAAGGTGCAGGTTCGGCGCAGCCAATCCAGCCGGATCCCCGTCGAGATCCTGGAAGGCGACCTGGAGATGGGCGTGATCAGCTACGAGCCGCAAGACGATCGGCTGGTCGTGCGCATCCTCTACACCGATCACCTGGCCTGCGTGGTCTCGCCCCAGCACCGCTTCGCGCGGCGGCGCTCAGTTTCTGTCGCGGACCTAGGCGCAGAGTCGTTCATCGCGCACAACGAGATGTCGCCCTACAAGGAGGTGGTGCTGCGCCAGTTCGAGCGGCTCAAGGTTCCGCTGCGACAGGATGTGGAGATGCCCACGGTGGAGGCCATCAGCAAGATGGTCCGGCGCAATCAGGGGGTGGCTTTCTTGCCGCGCATGTGCGTCGAGGAGGAGATCGCCCAGGGAACGCTGCGCGAAGTGCACGTGACCGACTTGCAGACCGAGAGGAAGATCCGACTGGTGTATCCCGCGGGCCGCACCCTCAGTCACGCGGGCCGCGCGTTTCTCGATTTGCTTTGACCAAGAAGTCAGAGGGTAGGGGAGCGCCTACGGCACCTCGAAGGCGAATGGCTCAACCTGCTGGATCGCAGCGAAATCGGCCACGTTGGCGGTCACGGACAGATAGCGCACAAGCCCCGGTCCCAGCATGACCGTCTCGTGCCAAGCGCGCTCGGCTTCGCTCGTGCGGCCCCCCGGCAGGCCGATTATCTCCTCCCCCATCACGCATGGTCAACACCGACCCCACCGCGATTGAGGCCGCCGCTACTCGTCTTCCCCGTCGTCGTCGCTGCCCGCCGCCACGCCGGCGCGTTCCAGCGCCCGGTAGAGCGTGCGGCGGTCAATGCCCAGACGCTCGGCCGCCTTCTTCTTGTTGCCGCCACATTCAGCCAGGATGAGCCCGATGTAGCGCTTCTCCAACTCCGACAGGGTCGGGCGATCATCGAAGATTCCGCCCGGCTCCGCCGGCGAGCCGCCATAGACTTCCACGGGAAGATCCGAGGGCAGCACCACGTTGCCCTTGGCCACGGCCACCGCGCGTTCAATGGCATTTTCCAACTCGCGAACGTTTCCGGGCCAGGAATGGCGACAGAGAACCTCCAGCGCTTCCGGCGACACGCTTGCCTCGGCCCGACTCTCGCGGCGAGCGATCTTGGCCAGGAAGTGGCGCACCAGAATGGGGATGTCACCGGCGCGCTCACGCAAGGGAGGCATGCGCACGGTGACCACGTTGATGCGGAAGTAGAGATCTTCGCGGAAACGGCCCGTCTTGACGTCCGCCTCGAGGTCGCGGTTGGTGGCGCACACCAGGCGCACGTCGACTCTAATGGATTCGGTGCCGCCCACGGGCCGCACCTCACCGTCCTGCAGGACGCGCAAGAGCTGAGCCTGCATCTTGGGGCCCATGTCGCCAATCTCGTCGAGAAACAGGGTGCCGTCGTTGGCCATCTCGAAGAGGCCGCGCTTGGCGGCCACCGCGCCGGTGAAGGCCCCTCGGGCATGACCGAATAGCTCGGATTCCAGGAGCGATTCGGACAGGGCTGTGCAGTTCACCGGCACGAACGCTTTGCCGGCGCGGGGCGAGCGGGTGTGGATGGCGCGCGCCACCAATTCCTTGCCGGTGCCCGATTCGCCGACCACCAGAACCGTCGCCGTCGTGGGGGCGACCCGTGCGACCAGTTTGTAGACATCGAGCATGCGGGGGCTTTTGCCTTCAATCTCGGCCACCTGTGCCGCGCCCGTCTTCGGTGCCGCCACCGCCTCGGCGGAAAGGCGTCGGCGCTCCAGCGCGCGGGCCACGGTCTGGCGCAGCTCTTCGACGTTGAAGGGCTTGGAAACGTAGTCGTAGGCGCCGTGTCCGATGGCTTCCATGGCGCCGGTGACGTCGCCGAACGCGGTGATGAGGATGACGGGCGTGCCCGGAGCCCTTTCGGAAAAGGCGCGCAACACGTCCATGCCGCCCACCCGTTCCATGCGAATGTCCGAAACCACAAGATCATATCGTCCCGACGCCGCCCGTTCGACTGCGGGTGCGCCGTCGTCCACGGCGTCGACCTCGAAGCCCTCGGCACTCAAGATCTCGCGCAGAAGGTCGCGTGCGACGGCGTCGTCCTCGACCACCAGAACTTTGGTCATGCTGCTCCTCCGGCCGCGGCCCGTGGGGATGCTGGTTCGGCCTGCGCGTGGCGGGGCAAACGCAGGGTGAAAGCCGAGCCTTGGCCGGGTGTGCTCTGCACCGCAATGGTGCCGCCCAACGCTTTGGCCAATTCGCGGCAGATGGCCAGGCCCAGTCCGGTGCCCTTGCCCCGTCCCTTGGTCGTGTAGAAGGGCTCGAAGATTCGCCGCAGATCCTCGGGTGCGATGCCGGTTCCCGTGTCCCGCACCGTGATGAGCACATAGTCATCCTGCGACTGCGCTGTGAGCGCGACGAGCCCGCCCTGTTCCACCGCATCCAGGGCATTAGAAAGCAGGTTGATCACGATCTGTCGCAGCAAGCCTGGGTCGGTGACGAAGTCAGCCGGATCGTCGGGCACGTCCACGTTCAGAGTCTTGTTGCTCCCCGACTCGCCTCCGCGCGTGACCTCGACCGCCTCACTCAAGACCTGGCGCAAGGAAACCAGCTTGCGTTCCGCTTCCAGGGAGCGCGTAGAGTCGAGGTAGTCGCGCACAATGCGGCCAATGCGGGCAATCTCGCGCGTGGACACATCCAGGCGCTCACGCAGGTTCGGGGATAGATCGCGCTGTGACAAGGCTAGCTGCAGGTGGCCTGACACCGACGACAACGGTGTGCCGATCTCGTGGGCAAGCTGCGCCGCCAACTGGCCGAGAGCGGCCAGGCGCACCTTCGAGGCGTTTTCACGGCGCAGCTCGTTGAGCAGGCGGTTGAGTTGCTCCAGGGCCATGTTCTTGCGGGACAGATCCTGCGTGGCCATCTCAATCTCGCGCGCGAGCCGCTGGTTGAAGGCGTGGATCTCTCGGTTGGCGGTGGAAAGCTGCTCCAGCATTCGGTTGAAGCCGTGTGACAGGCGGCCGACCTCGTCGTTGGTGTCCATCGGCACTCGTCGATCCAGGTCGCCAGCTTCCACGTCGCGCATGGCGCGCGCCAGACGGTCGAGGCGCCGCAAGACCACGCGGTCGATGATAAAGCCAGACAACAGCATGAGCACCAAGAGCTGGCCAAGACCCAGCAGCAGCGACCAGCGTTCCGTCACCTTGATGACCGACTGGACCGGACCCAGGCTCCAGTTCATGCTCAGCACGGCGGTCCACGGTCCCTTGAGGTCGACGTTTCGGGTCACTACGTGCAGGTCATCACCCACAGTGGCCTTGCGCGCGGATGAGATGATGGGTTCGCGTGGGATGGCGCCTAGACGTGTGATCTCCGTAGCCTCTCCTCGCTGAGCAAAGATGCGCGTCGCGCTTTCGCGTTCGATGACGAGTTGCAGACGCTGGATGCGCGGATGCCGGCTGGTGTAGTTCGAGAGAGCAATGGCCAGATCGCGATCCTCGGCATCGGCGTCGAATCGCTCCAGGGTCTGCTTGATGTCGTCCGCGATTTCGTCTGCCGAGGCGAGCGCCTGACGGGTCAGTTCGCGGCGCATGGCATAGATGCGCAGCCAATAGGTTGCGCCCGCGGTCACGAGAACACTGACCGCGACGAGCAACCAAACCTTGGTTCGGATGGTCACGCGCAAATCCTAGGTGCAAATCGGCGAGCAAGAATGCCCGCCGATACCAGAATAGCAGCCGGCAACAAAAAACCCCCGGGGATCATCCCGGGGGTCTTTGCGAAGAAGCGGGACGGCCAGATGACTCCGGCCGTCCTGCATTCTTTCCAGGAGTCGAAGTTCGTTACTTCGCCTCGGGAGCGGCTTCCTTCTTCTCGTCGCCCTTCTTGTCCTTCTTGCCCTTCTTGCCCTTCTTGCCCTTGGCTGGCTTGGCGGTGTCACCAGCAGCGGCCGGCTCATCGGCGGCGGAGGCGAGGGTCGTGGTGGCAGTCGGGATGATGAACGCAATGGCGAGGAGGATAACGCGGGTCAGCTTCATAATGATCTCCTTGTCGTCTTCTGTTTTCTGGCCTTACGGCCGGGATCTATTCCCCATCCTTGCAGCCCATGTGCCACGCCGTGTGCATAATCACAACATAGTAATTCTGAGCAGTTAGGAGTTTCTGGATGCATAGTGGCAGGAGGGGAGTGAGGCGATTTTGCTTGCGCGAAACCGACCGTGTGGCGATGTGCCGCATCGTTTGGCATGGGAACCCTGAAAGGGTTCCCATGCCCTCCCGCGAGGGTGCGCCGCCGGCGAAGCCGGCGGGCTCCCCACGCGAAGGTGCTACTTCTGGTCTGTCTGGGTCAGGATGGCGATGTTCTTCGCGCCCGCTCTCTTGGCGATGGCCATGAGGTCGACCGCCTCGCCCAAGAAAACGTTCTTGTCTCCGCGCAGAAGGAGCGTTTCCGAGCCGACGTCGTTGAGCGCCTTGCGAATCTCTTGTTCCAAGTTGGCAACCTCGACCTTCTTGGAGAAGAGATACACCTCATTGCTCTTGGTCACGGTCAAGATGGGATCGGTGCGCTTCTTGGTCACCGCGCCCGCTGAGTTCGCCTTGGGCAGCGCCACCTTCACGCCGGTGCGCGACGTGATCTCCGACTCGACGATGGCCGTGGATGTGACCATGAAGATAATGAGCAGAACCAAGAACACATCGGTGAGCGGCGTGATGTTGATCTCCGCCACCACGGTCTCGCTCACGTCGGCCTCGCCTCCGTCGGCCGCGCTCGCGTCTTCTATTTGGATGTTCATCCCCATCGCGCAGGGATTCTACGAAGGAGAGGTGTTCTTCTCTGCCGGCGAGGAAGCCGAACCGGGCAGTGCCGGGGGAACCTCTCGGGTTTTCGCGTACTCGCCCAGCGCCAGCAGGAACTCTTCACAGAATATTTTGTACTCGACGGCGATAGCGCCCACCCGCGAGACAAAGTAGTTGTAGGCGATGATGGCGTAGATGGCGACCAGCAAGCCCGCGGCTGTCGCCACCAGCGCGGCAGCGATTCCTTGTGACACAACCTTGAAGCCGCCCGTGCCCGCTGTCGACATGGATTGGAAGGCCTTGAGGATGCCCACCACAGTGCCAAAGAGCCCGACGAAGGGCGCGGAGGAGCCCACGGTTCCAAGTGCCCACAGGTAGCGCTTGAACGAGCCGATGGCGACCGTCCGCTGGGACATGACGGATTCGGTGGTCTTGTTGGGCGTCTTGGCAAATACGCGCAGGCCGCGGCCAAAGACACCGGCCAAGGGATCGTTCGAGGTTTCGCAGAAGGCGTGGGCCTTGGGCAGATCCCCGCTTTCGATGGCGCCGATCACGTGGTTCTTGAACACCTCGGACTTGGCCAGGACGTTCCACAACGCGTAGACGCGTTCGCAGATGATGGTCAGGCCGGCGACCGACCACAGCAGAAGAAGCGACAGGATCATCCACTCGTCGTGGATCAGGTTGGAAATCGTTTCCCAGGTCATGGATGCGACACCCAAGGGTGCTCGGCGAAAGTCGCTTTGTCCAGATCTCCTCTGTTTCGTTTACAATGCCGGCATGCCTCAGGCCACACAGGGCGGCGGTGAGTTTCGCCTTCCGCGCAAGATCGCGGCGGCCGAACTCTTCCTGGGCGCGATCGAGGTCACCGTGTGCGCTCCCCCTCTCGTCCTGTGCGCGCGCGCTCTGCCCGACCGCTGGCTGTGGGCCAAGGTGCTGGTGCCAGTCTTGCTGGCTGCCTGGACCGCTTCGCTGTTTCGCTTGGTGGATTTGTTGCGCTCGTTGACTGAACAGTTGGCCGTGCTCCAGCGTGGCGAAAAGGCCAAGGCGTTGAACGCGGACGTCACCCGTCGGGCGCTTGCGCGTGCGCCCCGTGAGAGTGCTGTCGTGCACTTTGCCCTGTGGACCGGGTTGGCGCTGGTCCTGGCGGGTGCGGTCCTCCGCTCGGGCGGGTGTGACTTGTTGGAAGCTGCGGCGTTGGCCACACTTGGTGTCATTTCGGCTGCGGGAGTGGCAGCGGTGCGCCTTCTGCTTCTTGACCGCATCTTAGGAGCCGTGCGGCCCATCCTCATGCCTCAGCTTCAGGCCATTCAGGCTTTCGTGACTGACTACCGGGGTTGGTTCGCCTGCGCCGTCTTGGCCACGCTGGCACTGTCGCACGCGTTGCTGGCACTCATGGCCTATTCGCTGCTACGGTTGCCGGGGCTGGCTCGATCGGCTTTCCCCCTGTGGGCGCTTCTGGTTGTGGCGGCACTGGTCTGGTGGCGTTCCTTCGTCCGTCGGGCTGCACCTATCGAGCAGTACTTCGACGCAACTGTGCGCGCGCGCGGCAACAAAGGCCCGGCACGCGACGAGCCCAAGGCGATCGCTGCCTTCGTGGCGGCGCAAGCGCTGCCCTACCGACTTTCTGCTTGGCAGGCCTTGTCCGTCGGGCTGGCCGGGGCTGTGGCGTTCACCGCGGCCTGGCCGTGGCCGGGCTTGCATGGTCCTGTGGTCATGCGGATGATCGTCATCCTGGTGCTGGTTGCGGGCGTAGTCGCCATCTATCAGAGGATCGCGCTACAGGAAATCCTGCGGCCGCTGTTTCGCCATCTAGGCTCGCGCCATTTGCTTCCGCCGGACCAGGTCCGCTCGCCCGTCGGGCTGCGCCTAAAACTGGCCGTGTTCTTCCTCGGTGTGTGGGGGTTTGGCGTCGGGTTTCTCTGGCTCTTCCAGCAGGCCGCGCCCAGCGGCAGTGCGCGTTTCGCCTTGGTCATTGGCATCATACTCGCGGCTGGTGTGGTCCTGTTCGCGGTGCGCGAGGTGGTGGTCCCCCTGCGCGCTTTGGAGGAGCGTTCGGGGGAAATGTCAAAGGGGCAACTCGCCCGACCGGTCCCTCCTTGGGGCGAAGCCGACGAGCTGGGGCGCCTGGCCGTGATCTTCGAGGAGATGCGGCGCTCGCTGCGCGACCGGCTGCGTTCGACCGAGTCAATCAACGTCGACTTGGAACGCGAGGTGCGTCGGCGCACCGAGGCCCTGGAACAGAGAAACGCCGAGCTGCACGACGCGCTTGAGAAGTTGCGACGGGCGCAGGATAACCTGGTTCGCAGTGAGAAATTGGCGTCCATGGGCCGGCTGGTTGCGGGAATCGCACACGAAATCAACAATCCGGTCAACGCCGTGATCAACTCGCTCGGGCCGCTGGAGGAGGCGGTGGCGCGCATTGCAGCCGTCGAGCCTGGCGGCGCCGTCGCAAAACTCGCCGCCGAGGCAGCGGAGATTCTAGCCGTGGTCCAGCGCGGGGCCGCGCGCACCAAGAGCATCGTGCAGGCCCTGCACGGCTACGCCCGGGGCGACGAGTCTGTCGAGCGGGAGGTCTTTCTCGCTCGCAGCGTGGACGACACCCTGGGGTTGCTGCAGCACCGGTTGCGACACGTGCAGATCATCAAAGAGGTGGACCCCGACGTTCGCGTTCGCGGCTTTCCGGGCCAGATAGACCAGGTCCTCATGAATTTGCTGACCAACGCTGCGCAGGCCATGGGTGATCGGGGCGGAACCATTCGCGTCAGCACACAATCCCGCGACGGCCGCGTGTTGCTCATCGTCAGTGACGACGGTCCCGGAATTCCCGCCGACGTTTTGCCGCGGATCTTCGATCCGTTCTTCACCACCAAAGATGTGGGTGAGGGCTCCGGGCTAGGGTTGTCGATCGTCCACGGCATTATCGAGCGCCACGGCGGTCAGATCGATGTGGACAGCAAGCCAGGGCAGGGGACGACCTTCACGGTTTCTTTCCCGCGTCCGGGTGGTTAGCTTTTCCACCGCCCGTCGTGTTTTCTTTGGCGGGCAACTTGTGGATCCAAGCTAACAGTTTGTGAGCGTGGTCCAGCTGCCCTGATGGGGTCTCGTCGTCGGAGGGCGGGGCGGGGCGAAAACTTGACGGCCGAGTCCGGCGGGATACGGTGTGTGTAGGTATAGGTAGTTCAAAACTATCAGGCCAAAACGGGGCAAAATATGGCGACAGCGAAGAACAAAGGCGAAGCGCCAGGACGCGGCCGCGAGGTCATGGGGATTGGGCTGCTGGGTCTCGGGGTTTTTTGTGCGGTGTCACTGGTGTCCATGCAGGCCGGACGCGGACGCCTCATGGGTCCAGGGGGCGCTGCTGCCGCGACCGGCCTCTACTCATTGATCGGACTGTGCGCCTATCCTCTGGTGGCCGGGGTTCTCTTGCTCGCGGTTCGCATGTGCCGCGCTCGTCGTCTCATCGAAGACGTGGTGGGCGCGCTGGGCTTTGTGGCATTGCTGTGTTCAGCGGCCGTCCTTCTCCACCTTCCCTTTGCCGGCGAGCCGGTTACCTTGCGCGGCCCGGGCGGGATGCTCGGGCAATGGTTGGCGGAGACCGGCGCCAGCGCAGTGGGCGGCGTGGGCGCGGCCCTAGCCGCGGCAACACTGCTTTCGATTTCGCTGATCCTGCTCACCCATGTCAGCGTGGGCGAGGTCTTCACGGCGCTGGCTTGGGCTGCGCGCGGCGCAGGTCGCACGATTCGGGCCGTCGCTCGCGCTACGGCCTGGCTGGCGGCGACGGGTGGGCGCTCTCTCGGACGCATGGTCGTGGCCATGTTCCCAGAGAAGGGAGAGGCCGAGCGGGCCGAAGACTTCGACCCGGTCCAGGCCGAAGCCGGCTGGGATGAAATCCCGGACGGGGATGTACCCTTTGCGGCGACTGTGGTGGCGCCGGTCGAAACTCTGCGCGAAGCCGACAGCGACATGCGTGGCGCGGAAGATTCGCAGACCATGGCCGGCTTGGCCGAGCCCGGCGAAGGTCCGGAAGCAATGCTGGACGAGGTCCCTATGGTCCACGAAACCGAAGAGCGTCGGGCCATGGCGGCCTTGGTCGCCGAGGTCGCGGCGGTCGAGTGCGCAGCCCCGCTTGAGCCGGTGGTCGAGCCCAAGCAGCCGACTGTCGATGCGAGGCCCGAGCCCTGCATCGTCCCGGCCGTAACCGCCGCGTTGGAGGAGGGCGTGACCGAGAAGAACCCCGAGTTTGCCGACGAAGAGGCGGGGCCGGTCATCGTGCAACCCGTGCTTCGTAGGGAGAGAGACGAGGAAGACGTCGCTCAAGCGGCCACCGACGAGGGAGATGGACTCGGCTACGTGCGCCTTTCCAGCGGCGCTTTCCAGCTTCCCACCCCCGATCTTCTGGAATACGTCCCACCGGAGGGCGGCGCGATCGACGAGAAGACCCTCAAGGCCATGGCCGCCCGCCTGGAGCAGGCCATGGGCAACTATGGTGTGCGCGGCAACGTCACGGCTATCCAGATGGGGCCGGTCATCACTACGTTTGAATTCGCTCCGGTTCCGGGCACGCGCACCGGCAAGATCGTGCAGTTGGAAAACGATCTCGCCATGGCGCTGGAGGCGCAGTCGGTGCGTATCGTGGCCCCCATCCCGGGCAAGGCCGTGGTGGGCGTGGAGCTCCCGAACAAGAAGCGCGAGATGGTGTACCTCAAGGAGATCCTCGAGGACGATTCATTCCGCAAGGCCACATCGAAGCTGCAGATCTGCATGGGCAAGGACACCAAGGGTGCACCGGTCAGCGTGAACCTGGCCAAGATGCCCCACTTGCTGGTCGCCGGAACCACCGGGTCGGGCAAGTCCGTCGCGGTCAACGGAATGATCACCAGCATTCTCTACTCGGCCACGCCGGAAGAAGTGCGCTTCATCATGGTGGACCCCAAGCAGCTCGAGCTGTCGATCTACGAGGGCATCCCTCACCTGCTTCTGCCGGTGGTCGTGGATTCCAAGAAGGCGTCGCTGGCGTTGCGCTGGGCGGTCGACGAGATGGAGCGTCGCTACGAGCTGCTTTCCAAGAGCGGGGTGCGCGACATCTCCAGCTACAACGCCAAGATCGAGGCGGCGGCGAGCGCGAAGGCGGTGGCGGCGCCCCTGGCCGAGTCGGCCTCCAAACGCGGCAAGCGACTCAAGTTGTTCATCGCGGGGGAAGATGGCGTGGAGCGCGAGGTCGAGGTGGAGGCGGACAGCGAGCCCGCGCCCATGCAGACGGCTGGTGACGGCACCATCAGCGAGGAGAGGGCCGAGGAGATTTCGGCCGCGGCCGCCACTGCGCAGGCGGCCAAGGAGCACGGCGAAGCCCCGGCTCGCAAGCTGCCCTACATCGTCATCGTCATCGACGAGTTTGCCGATCTCATGATGGCCGCGCCCAAGGACGTGGAGACCGCGGTGGCGAGGCTGGCGCAGAAGGCTCGCGCGGCGGGTCTGCACCTCATCCTGGCGACCCAGCGGCCATCGGTGGACGTGATTACCGGACTCATCAAGGCCAATTTCCCCAGCCGCATCGCCCTGCAGGTGGCGTGCAAGATTGACTCCCGCACCATCCTGGACCAGCCCGGCGCCGAGACCCTGCTGGGCAACGGCGACATGCTGTTCTCTGACCGTGGCACGAAGTTGCGACGTATCCAGGGTGCATTCCTCTCGGACGACGAGATCCACCGCGTGGTGGAGGTGCTGAAGAAGCAGGGCAAGCCGGTCTATGACATGAACATCCTCACCGAGCGTGCCGAGGACGGCGAGGATGGGGTCACGCCGCGCGAGGAATTCTCGGATGCGCTCTACGACCAGGCCGTGGCCATTGTATGCGACACCGGCCAGGCCAGTGTGTCTTTCATCCAGCGCCGTCTGCAGATCGGCTACAACCGCTCCGCGCGCATGGTTGAGCAAATGGAGCGGGACGGGATCGTTGGTCCGGCCAACGGCATCAAGCCTCGCGAGGTGTTGGCTCCGCGCGGCGAGTACCTGGCGGCTGCTGACTAGAGGTACTGCAGAAGTCGGCCGGCGTGAGCGCACGGGCGAGCGCGAAGCGCGAGGGCGGGGCAGGGTGGGCTGTCCGTCCCGAAGCCCCCCAGGGGTGAACGGTAGCGTGATCGGCCCACGCAGAACGCTTTTCACTCAACGCACACGAACTCGCTCTCGCCCGCGCGGCCCGCGATTCGCGAGCCGACCGGCGGCCGCTCTTGCCAATCATGGAAACTGGCGAGGAGCGCATGAATCACGCGAATTTGCGAGTTCCGTTGTACAGTAAGGCGTGGCTCCTCTCGGGCTTTCTCTCGTCCTCTACGCAGCAGCAGTGGGTGTTGCCGTGATCGGCGCGGCGTCGGGCAAACCCATGGTTGTCGGCGTCGGCAAGCCCATGGCCACGGTGTTGTTGTTCGCAGTCTTGGGCGGCATGCCCAGCGACCTGTTCGGCACCATGGTGTTCAACGCCCTCATCCTTTCCCTCGCGGCTGACATCACCCTGCTGGCCGAGGGCCAGGAGGCGCTCGTGGTAGGGCTGGGGCTGTTTCTGGTCGCGCATCTTTGTTACGGGCTCGCGTTTTTTGGCGCGGGGCCAGGTGGATGGCTGGCGGTGCCGGGCCTTGCGGTCTTTGGCGCGTGCTCGGCATGGCTGGTGCGGCGCCAATGGCGCGGGATCGATGCGGGACTGCGTGTGCCGGTTGGGGCCCACGCCCTCAGTCTCAGCGCGATGATGGCGGGTGTGTTCTCCACGCTGGCGGGGCAGGCATCGCTTGAGTTGGCTGTAGTGGCCGCCGTGGGGGCGACCCTGTTCTACTTCTCTCAGGCCCTGCTGCCTTGGGCCCGCCTGCGGCGCTCGTCCGCCTGGGCGCAAGCCATGACCCTGGCCCTATATTGGGGGGGGCAGATTTGCCTCGTGCTGGCAGCGCGCTGGGGCCTAGGCGGTAAGATCGGACCATGACAACCATTTCGCTCATTCTGTTGCTTGCTGCCGGCGATGCCGGCTCGGCTTCCGCTCCTGCTCAGGCCAAGCCGGCCCGGCTTGACCTGTCGGCTGTGGTCGCGCGGGTCCAGAACCGCTACGACCAGGCCAAAGATTTCCAGGCGCGTTTCACCCAGAAGTACAGTCGGCAGGTGATGGGGCGCGTGACCGTCTCCACCGGCCAAGTCCACCTCAAGAAACCGGGGCGTATGCGCTGGGACTACGACAAGCCCGAGGCGCGCATGTTTCTGTCCAATGGGCAGGTGCTCTGGCTGTACGAGCCCGAGGAAAAGCAGGCGTTCAAGCAGGATCTCAAGACCTCGCAGTTGCCCGCAGCCCTGGCCTTCCTCATGGGCAAGGGCAGGATCGCCGATGAGTTCGAAGTGACCTGGTCCAACGACACCCGCCTGGGTCGTCCCGAGGACTATCGCTTGTCATTGCGGCCCAAGCAGCCCCAGTCCACCTACAAGTCCATCGTCTTCGTGGTAGATGCAGGCGATTTCTCGGTTCGCGAAAGTGTGCTCACCGATCAGCAGGGCAACGTGAATCACTTCGCGTTTTCTGACCTGAAGATGAACGCCAAGGTTTCCGACGAGGTTTTTCGCTGGAGTCCGCCCGCCGGGGTCCGCGTGGTCGACACCGGAAAGATGGACAAACCGTGAGGGGGGCTCGTCGCTGTCGGCCGCGGGTACCCGGTCGGACGACGGCGTGTATGACATCCCCACAGGCGTCACACCCGTGGGCTCTGGGAGGTGTTGCATGACGCGCATGGGACCAGCCGCTGCCGCTGTCGTTGGCTTGAGCCTGATTTCGCCCCAAGTGGCGGCCCAAGTCGACAGGCCTCGCTTCGTCTTCATCTTGGACAATTCGACTTCCATGATCGAGAACGTACCCTTACCTGGGCAACAACCGCTGTCCACGCACGGAGACGGTTCGCAGAGTCAGCCCGGCTGCGACCTCGACGGAAAGTCCACCGGAAACTGGCCCTACGACGACAGCAAGCTGTATCAGGCCAAGGCGGCCATCATCGACACCATTTCGGCCTTCGGCTCGGCCGAGTTCGCTCTCGCCACCTACGCCCGCGTCTTGCTGGGGCAGCCCTGCCAGACGGACAATGATTGTGCCGCCATCGTGGCAGGCGCCGCCTGCGTCGACCTGCCCGACGATACCACCACACAGAAGTACTGTGTCCAGCACATGGGCGGCGACTACACGGAATGCTCGTCGGGCCCGCCAACCTGCATCGGATGCGCCAATCCGACCGACACCAACGATCGTATCTTCGAGTCGCGCCGGCTCGACTGCAGCACTCCCTGCGCCTATTCCGCCACTTGTCCCGGGGCGCAAGTCATTGTGGGATTTCCTACCAGCGGCTCCAATTTTCCCGATATCTACCGCTGGATCGACGGCAAGGAAGACCTGCCTCCTTTCACGGCAACATCGAACCGAGAAATTCGCGCCTCAACCTGGACGCCCCTGGCGGGCAGCGTGTATTCAGTGCGCGACTGGTTGCTCAACGCCAATCGAACCGACATTGGGCCGGGCTCCGGGTTGCTGTCGAGCGATCCGGTTGCCCATGATTCGCGTGCCGCCTGCCGGTCGTACAACATTATCTTGGTCACCGACGGGGAGGACACCTGCGCGCTCAACAGCGGCGACGATCCCGTGACAGCGGCAGGTGATGCTTATAGCGCGGGCATCACGGTCTACGTGATCGGTTTCGGGGTCGGATCCTCCGCCTCGTTGAGTCGCATGGCGCTGGCGGGCTCAGGTGGCAAGAAGTCCGCCTACCTCGCCAACAACCGCGCCGATTTGGCGGCCAGCTTGGGCGACATCATCGTCAGTTCCATTCCGGTGCCCCGCTGCAATTGCAGTGCGACCTGCTACGACGAGGCAGCGGCCTTTCCGCAAAAAGGCCAGCCTTGCTCGGTGGGAGTGGGCCGCTGCAAGCGGCAAGGTGTCTACGCCTGCAACGCCGCCGGCGACGGAGTGGTGTGCGCCGTGGCTGCGGCTTGCGGGGCGACGCCTCTTGCGGCTGGCGTACCGGAGCAGGAGGTGTGCGGAACCGCGCCCGGTTGTCTTGCCCCAACCGCGGCCGATTGCGCCGATGAGAACTGTGACGGGCAGATCGACGAAGGCCTGTCTTGCGACTGTGCCTATCAGCCCGAGGTGTGTAATGGACTGGACGACAACTGCAATGGCATTGTGGACGATGTCCTCTCGGTGAGCTGTGGGGCCAGCGTGGGCGAGTGCCAACCAGGGACCACGGCCTGTGTGGACGACGGCGCGGGCGGAAAGAAGACGGTGTGCCAGGGTGGGGTGGGACCGCAGCCCGAAATATGTGACAACAAAGACAACGATTGCGACGGCGTGGTCGACGGTTTCGGGCAGGCTTGCTTTCCTGTGGGCGCGTCGGGCTGCGCTTTCGACTCCGGCGCCGGGACCTGGACCTGCAAGGGGATTTGCGAAACCGGTGTGCAGACGTGCGTGGCGGGTGTTTGGCAGAACTGCGTGGGCGCGACGACGTCCCAAACCGAGATCCCGTGTGACGGCAAGGACAATGACTGCAACGGGCAGGTTGACGAGAACGATCCGGTTGCCAGTACCCTGTGCTATCCCACTGGGGCCGTGGGCTGTGATGTTTCGACCGGGAAGTGTGTCGGCGTGTGCGCCTTTGGGCACCAAGCCTGCCAGGTCAGCCCCATCACGGGCAGAGGCGAGCTGGCCTGCGTGGACGCGGTGACGCCCACTCCGGAGCTGTGCAACGGCAAGGATGACGATTGCGATGGCAGCGTGGATGAGGACTTTCCCAGCCTGGGTAAGCCGTGCAACACGGAGTCGTGCCAGGGCCCCGGTCAGTACATATGCAATGCCCAGGGCACAGACGTCGCGTGCACCGTGACCTCGACCGGACCCACGCCCGAGATCTGCGACGGTATCGACAATGACTGCGACCACGTGATTGACAACCCCGACGCCAATATGCCCGGTGTCGGGATTCTTTGTGGCAGTGCGGTGGGCGAATGTCGACAAGGCGTGAGCGCCTGTGTTTCCGGGCAGATCGTGTGCAACGACGCTGTGGGGCCCACGCCCGAAATCTGCAATGGCAAGGACGACAACTGCAACAACTGGGTGGATGAGGATGTCGTCCCGCCGGGTGACGCCTGCAATCCGCCGGGCTTGGGGGCCGGTGCCGCCCTGCAGGGGGAATGCAAGGCAGGGCGCTTTCAGTGCCAGGGCGCGGTCGGTTGGGTCTGCGTAGGCGGCGTGGGTCCATCCACTGAGATCTGCGATGGCAAAGACAACGACTGTGACGGCCAAATCGACAACAACGCCGATTGTGGCCAGAACGCTGTTTGCCTGGGTGGCGAATGTGTTCCGCTTTGCGCGGAGGTCGAGTATCCATGCAGTCCCGACCGCATTTGCCAAAACGGCGTCTGTCTGCTGGCGGCCTGTGCCGTCAATCCCTGTCCGGCCGGTCAATTGTGCGATGCCAAAGGCAACTGCTACGATCCCTGCTCAAAGCTTACCTGTCAGACGGGCGAAACCTGCCACAACGGCGTGTGCCAGGATTGCTACGCGAGCGGCTGTCCGGCAGGGCAGATCTGCCACAATCGAGCGTGCGAGCCCGATCCCTGCCAGAACGTGCACTGCGGTCAGGGCCAATACTGTGCCAACGGGACTTGCTTGCAGAGCTGCGCGAGCCTGGACTGCCCGGACGGGCAGAGCTGCCGACTGGGTCAGTGTGTGGCCGATGCTTGCGCGGACATCAGTTGTGCAGCGGGTTCCTACTGTGATCCCGCCACGACAACGTGCCGGACTGAGGCCTGTTTGAGGGTTTCTTGTCTGGCCGGCACAGCATGCGTCGAGGCCAGCGGCAAGTGTGAAGCCAATCCCTGCGAGGTGGTTCGTTGCCAAGATCCGGAGACCTGCGCCGTCCAGCCTGACGGACATGCGGAGTGCGTTCTGGACCAGCAGGTGGTCAAGGCTCAGGTCAAGGCCGGTGGCAGAGGTCTGTTCAGCTGCACGGTTGGCGGCAGGGGTACGGAAGCTGGCGCCGAGGTCGGAGCCTGGCTGCTGGCCCTGTTGGGTCTGGTCGGGAGCCGAAGCCGACGAGGGCGCGGGCGAAGCGCGCGGTGTGGGTAGGGCGGGTGGCGGGTCCCGAAGTCCCCGCAGGGGGATCCGGCCACCGGTCACGGCCACCGACCCCGCCTTCGGGGCCACTACCCCTTCTCAAACGCGCGCGGGGCGGCCAGGCAGTATTCGATGGCCGGCTGGATCTTTTCTGGCGGCAGGCCGCGCCAGAAGACGTGCCATTCGGGAAAGCGCACCAGTCCGTCGCACTGTTTGGCGTACCACGAACAGATGGGGTTGGACGGCTGTGCGCGCCAGAAGAAGGTTGGGTAGTCACGCGTGAGCAGCGACCAGATCTCGCCCCCGATGCCGTCACCCTGGGCTTCGCGCTCGACGGCAAACTTGGACAAATAGGGCGCGACCGGCTTCTGCCCCACCAGCGCCGCGCCCAGGTAGCCGTCTTCCAGGTAGATGCGCTCGGCGTCGCCCTCGATGAGCCCGCCCGCATCCATGGCCCCTGCGACCAGGGCGTGGCCAAAGGCCGATTCCAGGAGCCCCTGCAACCGTCCCCGATCGATTTGCGCCAGGCCATCATGGGCATCGATGCGCGAGCCACGACGGATTAGAGTTCCGGCGCCGTTCACGGTGAACAACTCGCGCAGAAGGTGCAAAGGGTTGACCACAGCCACGCTCATGCGCTGGGGAACCTGGTCGAGGAGATTCTTCACGTGCCGGAGCAGCGATGAGTGGCGGCGCGACAGGTGGCCGGTGGCCATCAGTCGTTCGTAGTCGTTGGACAGATTGACCAGCGAGATGGAGGGCGCGCCTTCTCGCTCCAGGCCGGAGCTGGTGGACAGAAACACCACCTTGCGCGTTTCCAGGCCGGTGGCCAGGCTGTGCAGCAGACGGAAGCGGTCTTCGATGTCGAGCTCTTTGGCCGCGTCCAGCGACACGATGGGGATGGTGTTTTGCTGCAGGGTCTCGCGCACGGACTCGCGGATGGCGGCAGGAAGATCGGGCCCTGAGCCAATGGTTCGGGCGGGCACCTCATCTTCCAGCAGCCATTCCAGGATTCGCTGCGACTGGCGATCCGCATCGCGCGCGTCGAGCAGCCCGACCAAGACCACGGGATTGAGGCCCAGACCGGCCAGGATGCGCAGGTCGAAGTGAAAGGGATCGAGGGCCGCGCGCACAATCTGGGCGTCGGCCACGATGATAGCGAAGCTCTCCTTGCGCTGGGCTCGAAAGAGTTTGAGGTAGAGGTCCACGTCGGCCTTCTGGCCGACACTCTCGAGAAAGCGTTGGATGACTTCTGGTTCCATCAATTTTCGCGTGGGGAGCCCGCCGGCTTCGCCGGCGGCGCACCACCGTGGGAGGGTTTGGGAACCCTTTGAGGGTTCCCATGTGAATTGATCCGAGGGCGGCAAACATGACCCTAGCATGGCCGCGTCGTCAATCCTCGTGAGCGGCTGCCAAGCTGCCCTGTGGTACGCTGGCTCCCGCGAACATGAGCGACCGAGGCATGGCCCCCACCGAGATAGCGGACGCTTCGCCTGACCCGCGCGTAGGGACCGTGGTGGGTGAGCGCTACCGCGTGCTCGGGCGCATCGGCGAGGGCGGCATGGGGGCGGTGTTCCGTGCCGAGCACATCTTGATGAAGAAGGTGGTGGCGCTCAAGCTTCTGCACGCCGAGATGGGACAGGTGGAGGAGGCGGCGCGCCGCTTCGAGCGCGAGGCCCAGTCGGCTTCGCGGCTCAACCACCCCAACGTCGTTTCGGTCACCGATTTTGGCCGCAGCCACACCGGTGAGTTGTTCCTGGTCATGGAGTTCGTGGCGGGCGAGTCGCTCGCCGACGTGCTAGCGCGCGAGGGCCGGCTGTCTCTGACACGCGCGTGTCGGCTGGCGGGCCAGATTCTCAGTGCGCTGGAGCACGCCCATGGACAGAAGGTGATTCACCGCGATCTCAAACCGGCCAACGTCATGCTGGTGCAAAGCCCGGACTTGCGCCTGGGCGAGACGGCCAAGATCTTGGACTTCGGAATCGCCAAGATCACGGAAAGCGGCGAGGGCGAACAGCCACTGACCAAAGGCGTGATGATCTTCGGCACGCCCAGCTACATGTCGCCCGAGCAGGCCACCGGACAGGAGGTTGACAGCCGCTCCGATCTCTATTCGTGCGGGATCATCCTGTACGAGATGTTGACCGGCAAGAAACCTTTCGAGGCCGGGGATCTGGTCAAGCTGATGGCCATGCAGGTAACGGCGCCGCCTCCGCCTTTTGCCAGCGTGGCGCCCGACGTCAGCGTACCGGCGGCCCTGCAAGCTGTGGTCATGCGGGCACTGCAAAAGGAGCGCGAGCGTCGCTTTGGCACGGCGGCCGAGTTCCGCCAGGCTTTGGAACGGGCCGAGGCGGCCGGCTCACCGTCGGTCGATGCATGGGCGCGCCTGGGCAGGGCGGCAGGGCCAGCGCTGCGGGACGGGTTGGGCACGCTGCGGGTCGCGCTGGGTTGGCTGAGACGCCACCTGGCGAGTGTGGCACGGTCATTGATCGCGCGCCTACCGCCGCGTGCTCGGCCGTGGGCAAAGCCTGTTGCGGCTCTCGTGATCGTGGGTTTCGTCGTGGCCCTGCTTTACGGCCATCGTCACGGCGCGGCCCCGAGCTTGCTGCCCCCGAAGCCCAGACCGGTGGCGCAGGAGATGAAATCGCCCATCAAGCAGATCGAAGCCGCCATGGCCGAGGGCCATGTTGCCGAGGCCCGCATCCTCATCATGCAGCAGATCTCAGAGCACCCCGACGTGGCACGTGTACGCTACCTGCTGGGGAATTTGGAGTTCGCCGACAAGAATCCCAGCGCGGGACTCCAGGCCTATGAAGAGGCACTGCGCATGGATGCGGGGTTGCGCGGTGACGCCGCTTTGTTGGTCAACGTGCGGGACTTGCTGTCGGACAAGAAGCTCGCCCGCAGCGCCCTTGACCTCATGGTCAGGCAGATCGGCGTCCCGGCCGGCAGCGCCTTGGCCGAAATTGCCAGCGAAGACCGCCGCATGGACTTCCGGCAGGATGCGCGTTCGGCCTGCGACAACCTGGGCTGCGCTGACAAAGTCGACCGCGTGAAGAGCTACGCCCTGGACTTGGCGCAAGGGCGTAGCTGCGCCGAGAAGCGTGAGGCTGTGCAGCAGCTGGGAGCCACCAAGGATGAGCGCGCGGTCGAGCCGTTGCGCAAAGCTCGCACGGGCGACCGCGGTGGATTCATTGGCAGGGTGCTCGGCCGCGGCGGCAATTCCTGCATCATCAAAGACATCGACGCTGCCCTCAAGGAATTGGGCGCCGAGCCACCGTCGCACAAGAAGAAGTAGTCGGAACCTGGCGGCGGCGAGGGCGCGCGCGAAGCGCGCGGTGTGGGCCGGGTGGGCGGCGGGTCCCGAAGTCCCCGAAGGCCCGCTTGTCTTTGGCCGACCGTTGTCCTACAAGATCCAGGTGAAAGGTCGTTGCGAAGACTTGGAGGAATTCAAATGAGATCCATGCGCTCTGTCAGCACGATGGTCTTGCTTGGCATGTGGTTTGGCGGATTTTCGGCGTGTACCTCGGTCCTGATGAACACCCCAGTGTCCAAGGGTGCAGACGGGTGGGTCGTGACTCTGGGCCAGGTCACAAAAGGCCCCGACGAGTACGTGGGTGAAAGGGTCGTCATGAACCCTGGGACGGGCGATGCGCTCATTTGGACAGTGGTGACCGTACGAAACGAGAGCACTCAGGAAGATACGTTTTCCTACGACACGTGCGTTCTGGAGACGAAAGGCGAGGCTCGCCAACCTCTGATCGTTGATCGGCATGCGGACGAGAATTCGACCACCGACCGCGCCGAATCCTTTGATCCAGGGCAGGAGCGCACGCGGCGGTTGATCTACACGTTTCCCAAGAACCAGCGGCCGACCCGGATGAGATGCGGCAAGATCGTGCTCCCGGTCCCGGGGCCGCGCTAAAGAACTGTCCGAGAAAACTGCGCGTTGTTTTGACTTGCTAAATGCGCGCAACGAGTACTTCGACGTCTTGCCCATGCTACGGCGCTATCGAAAACCACCCGAAGTGCGGGCCGCGTGGCGGACCAGGATCTTGTCGCCAAGATTGCACCGCTCGCACCTGACCAGGGCTGACCGATTCGTCGCGAGCTTGGCTAGCCGGGATCTCCGGGCAGACACCCCAGGCCCAAGACTGCAGCGAATGCTGCGTTTTGTTGGCAACTAGTTTCGTTCCGCTGCCGACAACTCCATCTGGTGCTTTCCACGCAAGCAGCAGCAAGCTGTCACACCCGCGCGATCGCAGGCGCGGTCACGTACGAGCGCCACTGCCCCGAAACGACCTTGCTCTTCCGAACCATTCAGGAACACTGGTCGACATTCCTGGCGGATCTGGAAGCGGGAGGCGGCGAACTGCCCGCCTTCGTGCTTGATCAGCAGCTGACCCTCGACCATCTGGCTCATGCCTCCGTGCAAGGCCTGGTCGCGACGGGTCCGCGCCGAGGCTGCCGCGTATTGCGTCTGGGAGGTGCCGGCGAGGATGCCGAGGCCGCAATCATAGGCAAGCGATGCGCGGAGGTCGCCAGTTTCAACGTTGCGGATGCGATTTGGTGAAGGCAAAATGGCGTTTGTTCGGACTATGCTCCACAAATCAATCTGATTCCGTGCCCCAATCATTTGTGGAAATCCGTGCCCAGCCAGTAATCGGGAGTATCGACGATTTCGAAGCGATTGGGATCGGTTTTCACCAGTGCCTCGGCCATGGAATTATAGAGCGTGGCGTGGCCTACCTCGCCAGTGCCGTACATGTCGTTGTTCTGGACGACGTTCTGGTCGAGGATGTAGTTCTCGAAGCCTTGGCCGTTCCGGGCATTGTTGACCTCACCTTCGTTCCAGTCGGAGTGCTGGGCTGCGTTCCTGTTTTGCTGGTCCCAATAGCCGGCGTGCTGGGCGTCATTGGCGGCCTGTCGGGCGGCAAAGTTCTTCTGCGCCGCCTCGCCCTGCGCGCGAATTCGGTCGGATTGCTGCTGTCCCCAGGCCCGCCATTGTTGGTCAGATTGCTGCTTCTGCGCCAGCTTCTGCTGCATCTGCTGGTTCATCACTTGCTGGTTTACCTTGACGCTCATGAGCATCGCCATCACCGTGTCTTGCTCCCGCTCGGACTGGGCGTCGGTCATAATATTGAAGTTGCGTGTGATTGTGTACGCTCCCCATTGGGCCGGCGGCGTTTGGCATATACAATCGATCAGCTTCTTCATGCCCTGCCCATCCGCGTCGATGTGCCCCGTGACAAGGACGCAGTTGCCCGCCCCTTTCAACGGCTGAATCTTGTCCACCTGCAGCTGCGCCGGAGGCAGGTTGTTGGCGCGCCGCCAAGCCTGCAACAGCTCCGGATAGGCCTTCCCCAGATCCGGATGGTAGGGGTAGAGCATCGTTCCCGACCCTTTGTAGATTCCGTACCGCACCGCTTGCACCTGCTGCGGGTTGTAGGGGTCCACCGCTGTCTTCATTGCATTGTAGACTGCGTGTTCGCCGTTCGGCCCTCTTAGAGCCATCGTACTGCTGGCGCTACTCGGATCGAGCTGCCAGCCGTCGGCAATGCCAATGCTGGCCGAGTTGTCTGGCGCGGTAGCCGTGTGCAGCCTTGCAGACGAGGCAGAGTGCCCATTGCCGGCCGAAGCCGATTGCTCGCCAGCCGAGGAGCCGGAGGCCGCAGACTGACTTCCCGGCTGCCATACGCTGAGCAGTTTCTGGAGCATGGGGTTCACCGTCTTGCCGAAGCGCGAGGCATCGTTGAAGAGCAACGCCGCCTCTACCTGCCTGGGTCCAGAGGCGGCCGACATCACCAGGCCGGCCACCTTCTTGTGTCCTTTGGAGTGATCGGTCACCGTAAAGAAGACGCCGATGGTCTTCGTTCCCTTGAACTGGAAGACTTTCCCAATTTGCGGCCTTTCGCCGCAAGTGTTCTGCATGCCGATCAGAATCTTGCTCATGGCCGCCGCCTGGGTCGTGGCTCCGGCCACTGTTCCGTAGGAGATCTTGCCCCCTTGCGCGGCATCGAGCGTGGTAGTCGGGGTGGGCGGGGGTGTCCCAGCTTTGCAGGGGTAGATGTAAACGATTGACAACAAGAGGATCGCGGAAAATCGCCTAAATGCACTCATAACGACCTATCCTTTCCTGAAGCGATGCGAAGCGCGTGATGGAAGTACTCGGCAAGCGGATGGGACGCTTCGGACTGACCCTACATCCGGACAAGACCCGCCTATTGCCCTTCCGGCGACCGCCGTCGGGGCAGTCGAGCGGGAAAGGT
>Ga0265316_10000924_pt1 | contig 31955 bp, 22 predicted proteins | sample 4522metaG_FD_202092 | JGI IMG/M metagenome (GOLD analysis project Ga0265316, IMG submission 202092) | Rhizosphere microbial communities from Carex aquatilis grown in University of Washington, Seatle, WA, United States - 4-5-22 metaG | ecosystem: Host-associated > Plants > Roots > Rhizosphere >...
AATGTGCGCTGCGGCCAACCGCCGCTCCTCGCGTTCCGTCTCTTGGCACTCGCAGGCGCGCGAAACCCACTGCCCGGCCTCGTTGACCACGCGCACCAGCCCTACTCCGTCGCAGATTGCACATTTATTCATCTGCATTCAAGCCTAGCGCAGCCGCCGCCCGTTCGCTCCGGTGCAGGTTCGGGCACATAATGTGGAAAAAACCGCGGTCACCATTGCCTGCAATCGGAGCGGATGCGCGTAAAGACATGGGTCGCTTAGGCACAGGCGTAGTAGCGACCGTAATTGCTAAACCGCCCAAATCCCCCTACAATAGATAGAAGGATTGCAGGAAAGGTTTGCCTTCAGAGATGCCCAAGGAAAAGATTCATCCCAACTACGCCGCGGTGCAGGTCAAGTGCGCCTGCGGGAACAACTTTGAGACCCGGTCGACCCACAAAGGCGACATTCACGTAGAAATCTGCTCGGCTTGCCACCCGTTCTTTACCGGCAAGCAGCGCCTGGTCGATACGGCGGGCCGCGTGGAGCGTTTCCGCCGCAAGTACGCCAAGTCGGACGAAGCACAGGCAGCGGCTGCAGCGACCAAGTAATCGGCGCACAGCAAGCGGCCGGCAGGATTGGGCCTCCGCCAAGGCGGAGGCCCAACTTCGTTCGGGAGCACATGATGGCTGGCAAAGGCTTCACCGTCCAGAAGGAATGGGACAACCCTAGGGAGCACGCGATGCCCACGGAGGCGCGTGTGCCGGCCGAGGTGCGCCTGGGCTCTGTGTTGGTGGCCCCAGCCACCATTTTGGCTCCAATGGCGGGGGTCACGGATACCGTCTTTCGTCGCTTTATCCGCCATGCCAGTTTGTTTACAGCCTCCGAGTCTGAAACCATACCGTCCGATACCGCAATAGACGCCCCCCTGACCAATGCCCACTCCGGCTGCGGGTTGATTATGACCGAGTTCACCTCGGCCGACGGACTGGCCCGGATGCGGGAATCTAAGCGCCGCCGCTATCTGACCTTCTACGACGACGAGCACCCCATCGGAGCGCAACTCTTCGGGGCCAATCCCGAGACGCTGGCCGAAGCTGCTCGGATCGTGGAAGGAACTGGCTTCGATCTGGTTGACCTGAACCTGGGCTGCCCCGCCAAGCGGGTAGTGTGCTCCAACGGCGGCTCGGGCCTCTTGCGCGATCTGCCCCGAATTGGCGATATCTTTCGCACCGTGCGCAAGGCGGTCACGATTCCCTTCACCGTCAAGTTCCGCATGGGCTGGAACGAGCGGGAGATTGTATGCGTGGAACTGGCGCGCATGGCTGAGTCCGAAGGACTGAACGCTGTGGCGCTCCACGCCCGCACCCGTGAACAGGGATACAGTGGCCAGGCGCAATGGGAGTGGATCGCTCAGGTGAAGCAGGCGGTGGGGATTCCTGTCGTCGGTAACGGCGATATTCGCACCCCTGAAGACGCGGCAGCCATGGTGGTTCAGACCGGCTGCGACGCAGTGATGATCGGGCGCGCCGCGGCGGCCAATCCCTGGATCTTCCGCCAGATCGCCCAGTACACCGCTGTCGGCAGCTATCAGCGGCCCACTGTCGAAGACCGCTACCGGATGATCCGAGCCTACTTTCAGATGCTGCTCGACGAGGCGGAGGCCACCAAAGATCTGCCTCGCGACGCCCGCATGGGCGATCCCTCCGGCAAGATGAAGCAGTTCGCCACCTGGTTTACCCACGGCGTGCCTGGGGGCGCAAAGCTGAGGGCGGCTATTTATCACCAGCGCACCGGGGCCGAGGTGCTGGCGCAAGTGGATGCATTCTTTTCGGCCCGGCTTGCGGGCAGTGCGGATTCCGCTATCGATCCCGACGACGATGGCGCGCAAGCCTATCCCGAAGACACGCTGATCTGCAACTAGTGCATTTTCAATAATGTATAAGGGTGGTAGGCGAGGCGGGAATCGAACCCACAACCCCCGGCTTAGAAGGCCGGTGCTCTATCCGATTGAGCTACTCGCCCGTGCTTTTCATTGTAGCTTCGTTGCGGTTGCTTCGGGAGTCGCGGCGCACGGAATTGCACCTGCAAAGGCAACCAGAGCGGCGGCCAGGGCCTCTGCAGCACAGGTTCGATCCCCACCCGTGGCGCTCAGGTACGCGGTCACGCCAAACCCCTCCGCCTCTCCCGCTATCGCCTGCCGCACCACCAGTTCCACACGGCACTCGGGCATCGACACCGGAACCAGTCGCGCCACCCACTCCCGGCAAAAAGCCTCGGCTTGCTCCCATCGTGCAAAGACCATGTCCGCAACCGGAAGCAGGTCAACATAGCAGGTCAGCTCCGCTGTCTCCGGCTCCCACACGTCGCACTTCGCAGTCCACACTGGTGACCCGGTTTTATTGAGTGCCAAAAGCAACTCGGCGAGCGCCGGAACTCCCGCCACCTCCTGGATCTCTCCAATGCGTTCCGGCTGCAGGCGCAAGTCCACGAAACCCGGCCAAAGCGCTTCAATAACCGGCGCTTCGCCCCCTGCCTCGACCTCGTAATCAGCTTCCAAGCGTTGATCCCGCCACGTCCAACAAGTACCGCATCACCGTCGCCTCTGCCCAGTGAATCTCGTTGCCGGGGTCGCGAGAAAGATAGGCACAGTGGCCTCCGTGGCGGGTCTCCACAAAGTTGATCTGCGGGTTGGCGAGCAGTTTGGCGCGGGTCTCCGGTAGCATGCGGATGAAGGGATCGTCCTGAGCGCAAAGGATCAGCGTTGGAACCGCAATTTTATCCACGACGCGTGCGCTGGCGGCTCGGTCATAGTAGTCATCGGCCCCTCGGAAGCCCCAGTATCGCGACAGAATCTTTTCATCGAACTGACGAATGGAGTGCACCGGCCCGATCTCCCTGGCCGGCGCATAAATGCAGGGAAACAGCTCCGCCTTGCGGCCATAGCGCGCCATCAGTCCGCGCAGAAAGCGCCACTCATAACCGCGGTTGAGCGGCTCGTGCAAGGCGTCGGCGCCGGGCGCCAGATCAATGGCCGGGCACACCGCCGCCACGGCGCAGAGCTGCGCATCGCTGCCCCACTCCCCGGCCAGCTTCAACACCAGGTTGCCGCCCATCGAGTAGCCTGCCAGCGCCACCCGCTCCAGGGAAAAACGTTGCGCATAGTGGCGCACCACTGTGCCCACGTCGCCGGAAAGCCCCGAATGATAAAGAGTTGGCGTCAGCGCATCCGTGCCGCCGCAGTTGCGCATATTCATGCGGACGACGTTGCAGCCGGCGGCCCGTGCGCGGGCTGTGATGCCTTGAATATAGCGGGAGTCCGAGGAGCCCTCAAGCCCGTGGACCAGCACCAGCGTCAACCGCTGGGCGCGTCCCGGCTCCGGCTGCCAGTGGCAATGGCATAGCACGCGGCTGCCGTCGGCCGGGTCCACCTCGACCGTCTCCGCTGTGCCTTCCAGCCCGAAGGCCGGTCGGGGAAGATAATTCGCCACAATGGTCTGTAGATGGCCGTTGCTCAGGCCGCGATGCGGCTCAAACGGGGTGTACCACCCCGGAACCCCGGCGACCGTGCCGTCCATCGATGCATTTTTCTGGATTTCTGGAATCACGGAAACTCGGAAAGTTGGGCCTGCGGCTCGTGGAATCCGTGGAAATTTGGGGCGGCGGGTGGGGATCGAACCCACGACATCCTGAGCCACAGTCAGGCGTTCTGCCACTGAACTACTGCCGCCATCTATCCTCTTGATTGTAGCATCGAGTCAGCTCATCCGGTCCCAACGCAACACGAGGGACACCGCCCGTGCCCCGTTCTGAGCCCCGTTGCCTTCGCTCTACGAAAAACCGATTCGCGCTACAATCGAAGCAGCACGTCGGGGCGTAGCGCAGCCTGGTAGCGCATCTGCTTTGGGAGCAGAGGGTCGGGGGTTCGAATCCCTCCGCCCCGACCATTACAGTCTTTAGTTTCTATCGCTTACATCGGTCGCATAGAGGCCTCTTAATATAACTTATGAGTTTGCAATCACGGGAAGCCGGCAATGATGGAAATCAGTGCAATGTGACGGCGCTTGGCTAGAACTCGATGATGTAGACTGACGTGTGTGGAAAAGGGGCCTCCTTCGCCATGACACTTTCGCTTCGCTCTTATTGCTCTTTTATTGCCGCCATTTGCAACCGCTCCGGACGATTCAACCGCGCCATAGTAGCGTCCTTTTTCGTATTGTCTGTTCTGAGCACGATTGCATCGGCGCAAACCACCACAATCAGCGGTACGGTATACGATCCGCGTACGACTGCCAGCTCGCTTCCCCTGCCCAATGTGCTCGTTTATGTCACCACCGGAACGGTGTCACCGCTTCCTACCGGAGTGCAGTGCCTCACGGCCTCTACGCCATCCGGCGTAGTCAGCTACACCACTACCGCCGTTGACGGCACCTTTACGCTGGCCGATGTGCCTATAAACGCCACCTATACCCTGGTCATCCAGGCGGGCAAGTGGCGTCGTCAGTTCAGCGAAACCGTTGCGGCCGCTCCGCTGACCGGGCTTGCCCTTCATATGCCTGCGAACCATACGCAGGGAGACATTCCACTGATCGCTATCGCCACAGGTTCGGCCGATGTGTTGGAGTGTGTCTTTCGCCAGATGGGCATCGCCGATACGGAGTTTACCGACGACATTAGTAATACCGGAGGGCGCATCCATTTATACAAAGGCGGATTTTCGTCTGGCGCGAACATCAGTGCGTCAACTCCTTCCGAAACCGCGCTCATGGGCACTCCCACGGACTCCTCTCTTCTTTCCAGCTACGACATGGTGATGTTTCCCTGCCAGGCGAGTGCGTACACTCAATCGACCACCGCCCTTACCAACCTGCTGAACTACGCGAATGCCGGCGGTCGTGTCTTTACAACCCATTTCAGCTTCGACAGGCTCGATCCCGCCTCGCCATACAATTCACTATTTCCGCCTGTTGCGAATTGGAGTCCGAATCAGGCTTATCCCACCCCCGATCCTGGAGTCGCCACCGTCAACACCGGCTTTACCGACGGGGCAACGCTAGCCCAGTGGCTGCAGAATGCAGGTGCTTCAACCATCTACGGGCAGATTCAGATCAGCACACTCCGTCACGACTTCAATGGAGTCATTCCGCCGACACAGCCCTGGCTGACCCTCAACAACACCGCAGCCGGCAACCCGGTGATGCAGTTTACCTTCAACACCCCGGTCGGCGCCGCCGCGGCAAATCAATGCGGGCGTGTGTTGTTCAACGAATATCACGTATACAGCGCCTCCACGAATCCGGTTAACATGCATTATCCAACCGAGTGTTCCAATACGGCTGCAATGACGCCGCAGGCGGAGATGCTGGAATATGCCCTCTTCGATTTATCGACGTTTGTGACTCCGGTAGTAGTGCCCACGCTCACCATTGATTTCAGCCCCAGCCCACTGGTCGTCAAGCAGGGCGATACCAACGATCAGGTCACGGTAAATGTGACCAACACTAGCACGACTTACCCGGTCTACAGTTCCGCCATTTTGACCATCACGCTGCCCGCTGGCGTTACCATCACCGCCATGACGGATTCAACCGGCGGCTGGATCTGCACGGTTAGCACATTATCTTGCACGAGGACAACCAGCATAGCCGCCAGCGTGAGCGATTCGGTCGTCCTGACCATGAGTGTTCCGGCTTACACATCGGGAAGCAGCGCCACTGGGTTGCTCGTCGCCACCGTCTCCAGCCCGAATTTCTCGCATGATGTGACGGCATCGGACACAATCATCTTCCAGCAACCGCCTCCTATCACCTGGGCCACGCCAGCGCCCATCACTTATGGAGCCGCGTTGAGCGGAACGCAGCTCAATGCCACCTCGACGTTGTCCGGGAGCTTCAGCTATTCGCCACCCGCGGGAACGGTGATGAGCATCGGACCGCATACACTGTCGGTTACCTTCACTCCTGTCAATACCACCGATTACACCACCGGGACGGCAACCGTTACCCTGACGGTGGTCCCGGCAACTCCTGTCCTGACGCTGGGCGCATCCCCCAACCCTGCTTTTCTGTCGAATCCAGTCACCTTCACAACCACCCTTTCCTACTCGGCCACTGCGCCGACAGGCACAGTGGCCTTTTTCGATGGGACAACGCAGATTGGATCGGGTGTCGTTACGGCAGGAGTGGCGACAACTGCCACATCGTCGCTTGCGATCGGGACTCACTTGATTTCAGCCGTCTACTCCGGCGACAGCAACTATACGCCGGCCACCATCGGCACATTGTCGGAGAAAATCCAAGACTTCACGCTGACGATATCCGGCGGCAGCGGAGCGGGCACGGTAACTGTGCCTCTGGGAGGGCAGGCGAACTACCCCCTTGTGATTACCCCGGCAGGTGGTTCGACGCTTCCGGCAGCGGTAAACATGAGTCTGGCCGGGCTTCCCTCCGGCATGACAGCTGTGTTTACTCCGATTACGGTGGCGGCAAACTCCGCCGCGACGAATGTGACGCTTGCAGTGATCTCTCCGGGCAAAACGATTGCACGGTCGCAACACAAGTCTTTTAGAGGCGGCTCGCTGCCTGTAGCGCTGGGGATCTTCCTGCTGCCCTTTGCCGGCCTGCTGGGCAAGACCGCTAATCGCTGGCACAGCCTGGCGGTGCTTGTTCTCGCTGGCGCAGCTCTGGCGGCGGGGTTGGCCGGATGCCAACAGAGCACGTATACTCCGCAATCCTATTCTTTAACTGTAACTGCGGCCTCCGGTCCTTTGTCGCATTCGATCCCGGTGAAACTCATCGTGCAATAAGCCCTGCACGGAAGCGCTAAATACCCGCTGGAATCCGCCGATCGATCTCTCGATCCGCTCCAGCGGAATAGTCAGTGAGAGACGAATGTAACCGGAACGTCCAAAGCCCGTGCCGGGGACGGCAAGCACGCCTTCATCCGCAAGCCGTTTGGTAAACGCAATGTCGTCGGGAATGGGCGTCTTGAGGAATATGTAAAACGCACCATCGGGCCGCCTCACCTCGTATCCGATCTCCTCCAGCGCATCGCAAAGAACATTCCGCTTGTGCTCGTAGGGCGCTATGTCGATCGTTTCGTCCGCCGCTTCCAGCATCACCCACTGCCAGATCGCGGGCGCATTGATGAAACCCAGAATGCGATTGCTGAAGGCGCAGGCGCCTCGCAGAGTTGCCGCGTCCGCCACTTGCGGCGACAGCGCCAGGTAACCGATGCGCTCGCCCGCCAATCCCAGCGACTTCGACCACGAGTTGCAGATCGCCGTATTGGCAATGAGCGACGCCACCTCGGGCTGCCGCTGCCCGTCATAGACGAAGGACTTATACGGTTCGTCGCTGATAACGATAATAGGCTGACCGATGCGCGCGAGCATCGCTTCCAAATCGCGCAAAACGCTCTCTGGGTATACACGGCCGGTGGGGTTATTGGGCGTGTTGAGAAAGATGGCGCGCGTTCGCGGTGTGATAGCCGCCCCGATGCGCTCCACGTCGGGTAGAAACGTAGCGTCGGTTTCCACCGGGACCATGCGCCCGCCGTGGTTGGCGATGTAAAACTGATACTCGGGGAAAAAGGGCATTAAAACGATGATTTCGTCGCCGGGGTCGAGAATCGACTTCAGGATCACGTTGCAGGCGCCCGCGGACCCCACCGTCATAAAGACGTCCTCGGCCGTAAAGCCCAGGCCGGTCTCTCTGCGCAGTTTTTTGGCTACGGTCTCGCGGATCTCCGAATAACCCGGATTGGGCATATAGCCGTGTGAGCCGGCGCGGTTGCCGGCTGCCACGCGCCGCAACGCATCCAGCACCACGGGCGGCGGTTCAACATCCGGATTGCCCAGCGAATAATCAAAGATCGCATCGGCCCCGCGCTCACGCTTCAGACGCACGCCTTCCTCAAACATGCGTCGAATCCAGGAGGCGTTCTCGAGTTGTCTGGCAATGGTCTTTGCAATGGGCATAATCGTGGGCCTGCTATTTTCTTAGCAGTTCTTCGCTGGCCAGCAGGTTGATGCCAGCCGTCTGTAATTGCGCAATCGCCGCATCCGGATCCGCGAAGCGGAAGATAAGGATTGCCTCGTCACCGCGCACCGGAAAGGCATACATATATTCGATATTGATGCCGGTTCCTTCTAGCGCCTCCAGCACGTCGGCCAGGCCTCCGGGGCGGTCGGGCACTTCGACGGCCAGAACCTCCGTCACTTTGGCGACAAATCTATGGGCCTCGAGAATCCCGGCAGCCTTCTGCCAGTCCGAGACGATCATCCGCAGAATGCCGTAGTGCTGCGTGTCTGCCAGGTACAGGGAGCGGATATCGATGCCTCCCTTCGCCAGCAGGCGCGCGGGCGCGGCGATGTGTCCCGGTTTGTTTTCGGCAAACAGCGAAATCTGGTGAATCTTCATGTTGCCCGCCTGTCGATGACGCGTTTTGCTTTGCCTTCGCTGCGCTCTAGAGAATGCGGCTCGACCAGCGCAACCCGAACCCGGATTCCTAGCACGTGATCGAGCGCGCCCTGAATCCTCTGGTGCAGCTCCTGCAACGCTCCGATCTTATCGTTGGACATCTGGGCCGTCACCTCAATCTGCACTTCCATCTGGTCCAATCCCTGCTCGCTGGTCAGCAGGATCTGGTAATTCGGCAAGGTGCCTTCAATCTCCAGCAGCGCGGACTCTACCTGCGATGGAAATACATTGACGCCGCGAATAATCAGCATATCGTCGCTGCGCCGGCCGATGCGCCCAATCCTCCGCAGCGTACGCCCGCACGCGCATCTGCCCGGCAAAATCATGGTGATATCGCGCGTGCGGTAGCGGATCATAGGCATCGCCTGCTTGCTCAGGGTGGTCAGAACCAGCTCGCCCTCAGTCCCCTCCGGCAGCGGCTCGCCTGTTGCGGGATCGACAATCTCCGGATAGAAGTGATCTTCGAAGATGTGCAGGCCCTGATGCCGGCGGCATTCACAGCCCACCCCCGGCCCGATAATCTCCGAGAGCCCGTAGATATCGAATGCCTCGACGCCGCTCATGTTTTCAATGTGCCTGCGCATGGATTCCGTCCACGGCTCGGCGCCGAAAACTCCGACCCTGAGCGACAGTTCTTTCATATCCACGCCCAGTTCGGCGGCGCGGTCGATCAGGTGCAGAAAATAGGTAGGAGTGCAGCACATCGCCGTCACCCCAAAATCCTTCATCAGCATGATCTGCCGGTCGGCGTTGCCGCCGGATGTGGGAACCACCGCCGCTCCCAGCGCTTCGGCGCCGTAGTGAGCGCCCAGGCCCCCGGTGAAGAGGCCGTAGCCATAGGCGTTCTGAACGATGTCTCCACGATGCAGCCCGCAGCCGGCCAGACAGCGGACCATCACCGAGGTCCACACCTCCACATCTTCCTTGGTGTAAGCCACGACGATGGGCTTGCCCGTGGTTCCGCTGGAGGCGTGCAGACGGACAACGTCCTTCATGGAGCTGGCAAAGAGCCCAAACGGGTAGGTGTCGCGCAAATCGCTCTTCACGGTGAAGGGCAGCTTGGCGATGTCTTCGAGCGAACGAATATCCTCGGGCGTGAGGCCTCGCTCGGCAAGACGCGTGCGGAAAAGCTCGACCTGCCGCCAGGCCAGCGCAACCACGGTCTGCAAGCGCCGCAATTGCAACTCGCGGAGTTCCGGCAGGGGGATGTAATCCGGCACGCTCGCGGGATGACAGTTGGTCGCGGCGGTTTCCTGAATCTCCGTCGAGGGAGCGCCCGGATAACCCGCGCCCAGTTTCACTCCGGCGTCCATGGCGGCCGTGGCAACCGCCTCGTCTTCAGTCAGCAGGGCCGACGCATGTTCTCGTTGATGAGAATCCAAGTTGAAACCTTGTGGTTTTGAATCTTGAGATGAGTGTACACGATGGTGGAATCCCAGGGTCGGAAGCTCATTTTGCCCGGGACTCCGCAGAGCGTCTGTTCTAAAATGTACTTGGAGCCATTCGCAATGAAAAATTGGTACTTCCGCCGCTGGGTTTTGGGCCTGGGTGTCTTCGCCCTCACTGTGGCCGGCTATGCGCAATGGTCGAACCCGGCCGACGATATTCCCGCCTACCACCCCTCCGCTCCGCTCAAGGTGAGCGCTTTGCCCCCCATTCTCTCCGGCGCGCAGTTGACGGGTGAGAACTTCCGCTATCCCTGGCAGGTGCATGTCTACCAGCAGGGGATCAAGATCGGGAACGTACTCTATCAACTTCCATGCTACTGCCGCTGCGACCGAGCCCTGGGCCACACCAGCCTACGCAGTTGCTATGAGTCCGCACACGCCACCGAGTGCTCCCACTGCGCCAAAGAGGGTTTCTTTGCCTATCGGATGACCCGGCTCGGCAAGACCTCGGCCCAGATTCGCGACGCCATCAACCGCCACGAGTACGAGACCATCGACCTGGAGAAGCAGTAGTCCGGGCTCCGGCTGAATCGAAATGAGCGTAGAATTGAAGTTGCAGCACGAGCCAGTTGGCCCGGCTCACTACCCAACCGGGGCCCCCCGCAAACGATCTGTGTTCGCTGGGGTGGAAGATTGGGGGCGTCACGGTTTCGACGGGATCGATTGCGGCATAGGAGGCATGTCAGGGTGTGGGCACCTGTAATCGCCTGCAAAACAAAAGTTGCCAACGATAATCTGGCACTTGCAGCTTAATTAACTAAGCTGCCGTCTTCCGTGGTTTCGCCTGTGGGCCGCGAGCGGACGTCATTCAGCAGGCTGGCGTGAACGGCTCGGTCCGTGTCGTTTTACGCGAGATCATCGGACTAGCTTCTGTCGCATCTTGTCCGTTCTGAGCGCCAGACGCGAATTCTTTGGAACCGGACTGAGCATGGACTCTCCTGGCTGACAGCGATTTCGGACGCGGGTTCAACTCCCGCCGCCTCCACCATTTCATCATCCAATAAAACCCAACAAGATCCGAAAGCCAGTGTAATTGCTGGCTTTTTCATTGGTTTATAGTCCATTGACGGACAACCCCGTCTCTTGACATCCGGGGGCAACTGGGGGCAACATTAGGGGCAAGCGGGTTCCAATGAAACGGAGTTGCCCCCATTATGTCCCTGACCAATACTGCGATCCGAAACGCCAAACCCAGCAACAAACCCATCAGGCTCTTCGATGAGCGCGGACTATATCTGGAAGTGTCACCGACCGGCGGCAAATGGTGGCGGTTGAAGTTTCGGTTTGAAGGCAAAGAGAAGCGGCTCTCCCTTGGCGTCTATCCCGACGTGCCCCTGAAAGATGCCCGTGACCGTCGGGACACAGCGCGCAAGCTATTGGCCGATGGCATCGACCCCGGCGAAAACCGCAAGGCGCAGAAGTTGGCCCGCGCAGACAGTGCGGCAAACAGTTTTGAGGTCGTGGCGCGGGAGTGGCTTTCAAAGTATTTCGCGATCTGGGCCACAAACCACGGCGACCGCATCATCCGGCGCTTCGAACGCGACATTTTCCCGTGGATCGGCGGGCGTCCAATTGCTGAAATAACTGCACCCGAGGTACTGACACTGGTTCGCCGAATCGAAAGCCGGGGCGCACTTGAAACCGCACATCGTACCTTGAGCAACTGCGGACAGGTATTCCGCTATGCAATCGCAACCGGACGCGCCAAACATGATCCTTCTGGCGATCTTCGCGGCGCACTTCCCCCGGTGACGAGCACGCACTTAGCGGCAACGACAGATCCGAAACAGGTTGCTGAGATTCTGCGTGCAATGGATGGCTACGAAGGCACGCTTACGGTGCGCTGCGCCTTGCGCCTTGCGCCTTTGGTATTTGTACGCCCAGGCGAATTGCGCAAAGCTGAATGGGCGGACATAGACCTGGACGCGGCAGAGTGGCGCTATACCGTGACCAAGACCAACACCCCGCATATTGTCCCCCTCGCCAAACAAGCCTTGGACATCCTGCGCGAACTGTATCCTCTCACGGGCCGTGGACGTTATGTCTTTCCAGGGGCGCGGAGCAACCAGCGACCGATGTGCGACAACGCAATTCTCGCCGCCATGCGACGCATGGGCATCGAAAAGGATGAAATGTGCGGTCACGGCTTCCGGGCGGTGGCACGGACGATTCTTGATGAAGTGCTCGGCGTCCGGCCTGACTTCATCGAACACCAACTCGCCCATGCCGTGCGCGATCCAAATGGGCGCGCCTACAACCGTACAGCGCATCTGCCTGAACGCAAAAAAATGATGCAACAGTGGGCGGATTATCTGGACAAGCTGAAGGCTGGTGTTGAAGTGATCCCGATACGCAAAGGAGCTTAGCCCGTCGGGTTCATTGAGCCAGTATGTTCGCACCAGAATCGCGAAACTTTTTGAACACAGCCTCCGCAACTGCTTCGGCGTTCGATGGCCCGGCCTGCTGTGGCATTGCCAAGCCTCGTATGATCTCACCCTGTCGTTGGCCAGCGACTTCGCCGTAGCTGAGAAAGGTGGTCAAGACTTTCTCGTGCCCGAGGTTCTGGCTCCAAGCCTTGAACTCTTCCGGCGGCTTGCACAGTTTCTCGCCTAGCCGGACGAGCGTGTGTCTGAAGCTATGCGGATTGAAGTATGGCAAGCCAGCACGCTGGAATGCATTGCGAAATATCGCACGAATCGGCGAGGCGCTGCTCCAGTGCTCCCGCTCCAGTCCGGACGCTTCAAACTGGCGGTTCGCCCCCAGCGCAATGCGCGTTGCCGGAAAAAGCGGATCGTTATTGCCCCATAGCTTCACTTCCCGCAGATAGCGCACCCATTCCGCTACGATCTCCCTGCTTTCCTCGCCCACGGGGAAAAAGAACGTCGTGAAGGTCTTGCTGAATTTTGTCTTCACTTCCCGTGCGTCCTGGTTGACGCAGTTTTCTATAAGGTCGATATGTTTCAACTTCATCGAAGCAATGGCGCTGTCTCGTGCACCGGTCAGCAGTGTAAAAGTCACCAGAGCGCGATTCCGGCGCTCGATCTCGGTCTCGGTCGGCATTGTCTGAATTACATGCTTCACTTGTTCCAGCGTCGGCGCCCGCTGCTCCCGCTGGGCGGTCGCAACCCGCGTATCCTTCTCAGACAAATTGAAATAATCCGCATCGGTGTATTGAAAGCGCGACTTGTAGCCAGGTTGCAAGGCCAGCCACTGAAAGAATCGCCTAAGTTGCGTGAGGGTGAAATACAGGGTCGTTTTGCTCAGTTTTTCCCCGGACCGCACTGCCCTCCGGTCGGCAAGATGCCGCTTGAACGCAATCGCCTGCCCAATGTGGAATGCCTTGAAGTCTCGGTACCGGGTGTACTCCTCGAACCGATGCAGCACCTTCGCGGCGGCGTCCACGGTCGGTTCACCATGGCGTTTGGCTTCCTTCAAATATGCGAAATACTGGCGCTTGATTCGTTCATTTTCCGGGCTGTGTCTTGTCATGGCTTCATCTCCCTATCCCAAGTCACTGTTTACGGTGGGCTTAATCCTATTGCTTACTTGTCCCTGTGCCTTCGTATACGTGATTGCCAGAATGCGCTGAAAGTCGTCCAGTTTGGCAACGCTGACCCAGCGATTCATCAGGCAGTGGCAGTCCGGGCAAATGCCTACAAGGTTCCCAGACTTCTCCGTAATCGGCTGGAACTCTGCCATGCCTCCAGCGGGCTGCTTTGGCGCACGGCATCTCACGCAGTAGATTTCTCCTGGCTGGCAGAACCGCTTGTTTTTCGTCCGGCGCGCTTGGAGATAGGCGGCAAGTTCGTGGCCAAGAATCAGTGTGGGGCGCTTGCTGTCACAGATAGGCAATCCCGACTTCACCCAGGCACGCACGGTATTCTTATGCGTCCCGAACAGTCGGGCAGCCTCTTCCACCGTATAGCTGCGATGGATCTTCACGAGCCTATGATTGGGGCGGCGCTTGCGCATGGATTTGCCGTCCCATCTCTATGCCGCTGCCTTGCGGGCCGCTTCCAACTTCGTCACTAGCTCGCGTATGTCCGCATCCGGCTTCCCGGCGATCCGGGCAGCGTTAAGCGCCGCCACCTCTTGTGCGGGCCACACCATTATTATGTATTTTACCTGTAATGTGAGCAACTTTGAGCATCCACAGTTCGCACAACTGCGTAAGCATTGGACCCGGGTAACCCCCTTTTCCCAGATTGATACAAAGCCTCTCGGAAACGGGAGGTTTTCGTAATTTTGCGGCTGTTTGTACCTTAGGATTGTTTTGTAGGTCATTGCTTGAATTGTTGTTGACACCTGCAAATATTAGCGCAGGATATGTATACAAACTGACATGAGAGGGCGATATGTCGCGTGCTTCTAAGATCACGCCGTCCTCTTTTTCTGCCCCTGCAGATTACGCGATAGCGGGTGCAACTGTAGAAGTGGCGTTCCTGTTGCGATACGCCATGGTACAGGGTCTCGGCCTGGAACTGCCGACTTTCCTCACCTTTTATCCAGCTGTATTTTTTATAGCCATTCTGACCGGACTTTGGCCCTCGCTGCTGGCCATCGTCCTGATTGCAATGGGAGCGGCATATTGGATCCTGCCGCCAGATGGGTTCAAGATTTCAAAACCCTCGGATATTGTGTCTTTGGCTTTCTTTACTGTTATGGGCGTTTTCATGAGCCTGCTGGCCGAGAAATACCGGCGTAATAAGCAGACCGTCGAAACTCTCGAAACCGAGAAGGCCCTGTGGGAGAGCAATAACAAACTGGAAGCGGCGTTGGCCAGCATGACGGACGCTATCTATATCTCCGATGCCGATGGTCAATTCATTCATATTAACGATGCTTTTATTAAGTTTCACAGGTTCAAGGACAAGGCTGAGTGCCCCAAGAGTCTTTCGGCGACGCGTGAGTTTCTTGATATGTTCACGGCCAATGGCAACCCTGTTCCGCTGGAGAAGAGACCAGGTCCAAGTGCGCTTCGAGGCGAGAAAGCCACAAACGTCGAGTACACATACCGCCGCAAAGATACAGGCGAAACCTGGATTGGCGGCTGTAGCTTCGGTCCTCTTCGAGACAGGGATGGTTCGATTTTTGGGGCCGTGGTAGTAAGCCGTGACATCACAGAGATAAAAGCGGCCGCGCAGAAGTTGTATGATCGCGAGCGCGAATTGACGCTCATCTACCAGAATATGCATGACATCCTCTTTGACATGGCCGTTGAGCCAGGTGACCAGTTCCGATTTATCTCAGTCAATCAGGCTTTTTTAAGTGTCACTGGTTTGAAGAAAGAGCATATTGAAGGAAAATTGGCGCAAGAGGTCATTCCCGAGGCGTCATTCGCTAAAGCCTTGGAACATTACAAAGAGGCTGTGCTTACAAAAAAGACTGTTTCCTGGCATGAGATCTCTGTCTATCCAACCGGAGTAAAGCATGCCGATGTGTTTGTCAGTCCTGTCTTCAACGCGGCAAACAAATGCACCAACCTGATCGGGGTGGTGCACGACCTCACCGAAAAGAAGAAAACAGAAAAGCATATCTGGCAACTGAATCGCATCTACGCCATGTTGAGCGACACCAACCAGACCATCGTTCGCGAAAAGGACATCCAGAAGATCCTGGAGGCCGCGTGCCGCATCGCCGTGGAGAAAGGCAAGTTTCGGATGGCGTGGGTTGGGATGGAAGACCCGGGAACTCACTTGCTAAAACCCGTCGCATCCTGCGGCATAATCGATGGCTATCTTGAACAGGTGAAGATCGATCTTCAAAATCCCAGCGGTAAAGCGGGACCGGCAGCACGCTGCTTCCATTCCGGAGAACACAGTATCTGCAACGACATTGAGTATGAATTGTATCGGCCATGGAAAAGCTTTGCCTTGAACCTCGGCTACCAATCATTAGCAGCCTTTCCGATCAAGCACCAAGGCCGTGCTGTGGGCGTTTTTAATCTCTATGCGAGCGAGGTGGGATTTTTCGATGACGAAGAGGTCAAGTTGTTAGACGAGATGGCGATGGACATCTCCTTCGCCTATGAGTTGAACCAGAAATAAAGGATTACCTGCAATTAAAGGAATTGTTCCATCGTGCTTAGAAGATGAAGACGATTGGCCAGTTGGCCGAGTGACTGATCATGATCTCAAGAATGTACGCGCCGGAGCGAAAACAGCCCTTAGTACTCAGCGAGAGATCAATCGGCCTTTTTCAGGCAGTTTCCGGGGAGGTTATCGCCCAATTGGAAACTACCCCAACGCCTTCCCGGTTCGACACAGCTCCCAGGGCAGCTGGCGCGAAGTCAGAAACTGGAAATATCTCCGCGTGTGTGTCTCGCTTTCAAACCTTTAAAAATCAAAAACATCCAACCAGCCGGCTGCCGAGTTCCCATTTTTGCCTCAATCGGCAGTCTTTGGTACTGCGGGCCTATAATCTGGCTAATGAAATTGCACGGAAATGCCGATTCTATAAGCTTGTGAACCGCCGATCCAAAGCGTGGACGATTGTCCTGTTGCTGCTCGTGTGCGGCGCGTTGCGTGCGCAGGAGTATAGCTTTCGGTATTTTGGGGTCGCGGAGGGGCTGAACAACCTAACGGTGCGGACCGCATACCAGGACCGTGTGGGCTTTCTGTGGGCAGCTACGGTCAATGGATTCTATCGTTACGACGGGGAGCGGTTTGAAGCCTTCGGAAAGGCACAGGGAGTGCCGTCCAGCCCAGGCGCCTCCTTTGGCGACGCTCCAGACGGGTCCTTGCTTGCAGGAGGCACCTTCGGCCTACTCCGCCTGCGCGGGGACCACTTCGAAAAAGTTCCAGGCCCCTTCAAGAGCGTCAGCGAACTGGAAGGAATCCAGGCAGATGGAAAAGGGCACACCTTCATCAATACGGAACGTGGCCTGATAGAGCTCTCCATCGAGCCTGGCAAGGATGGATTTGCAATTCGTCCGATTCCCCCTCCAGCGGGCACCCCCGAGACCTCTGTAAACGGCGTTCCGGAGGCTGGCGCCCTTCTGCTCGACGGGGATTCGATTTGGTACGGATGCGGACAAGAGTTGTGCCATCTGGAAAAGGGCCAGACCCGGGTTTATGGAACCGAGAGCGGACTCCTGCCTCGCGCCGTAGTGGATATTCGGAAGGATTACAAAGGGAGTCTCTGGCTGCGTTTGCGGAGTGGGGGGGTCTATGTCTTGCCGTCCGGCCAGAGCAAATTCCGCAGGCCGATTTTGCCCAATCCTAATCAGACCCTGACCGGCATTCCGTCCACGGATGCGGCCGGGCAGGTTCTGCTTCCATTGCCCGGTGGAATGATGATGGGGGACGAGCAAAACTGGCGAAAGATCGACCACACGTCGGGTCTGCGCGGGGCAGTTTACAGAACCTTCGAAGATCGTCAGCACTCTCTTTGGATTTGCATGACGGGCAGGGGAATAGTACAGTGGCGCGGCTACCGCGAATGGGAGAACTACACCTCCTCCAACGGGCTGGTGAGCGATGCGATTCATGCAATTCTGCCGCAGCCAAACGGACCGATCTGGGTGGCCACCGATGGAGGTCTGATGCGCGGTGAGCGGCTGGGCGCTGGCATCCAATGGAATACGGTCGCTGGATTCGAGGGGCTGAACGTCAACGCCGTCCGTGAGGGTCCCGACGGGGCGTTATGGTTGGCCACCGAAATGCAAGGTGCCGCTCGGATGGACACGCGCACCGGCAGGTTGAAGTGGCTGAGCGTTGCGCAGGGCCTTATAAGGTCAGTCTTCGATCTCCGCTTCGATCGTCAGCACCGGCTCTGGGTTGGGACGGATTTGGGCCTCTATGTGGCCCAGGCTCCGTATCAGAAATTCACGCTTGTCTCCGAACTGCCCGCTTTACGGGTTCGGACGGTTGTTGAGGGAACCGATGGCACGATCTGGGCGGGGGGAATCGGCGGACTTTTCTCGCTGACCGGCGGGCAGTGGAGGATTTGGACCGAAGCCGATGGGATGAGAAGTCGGCAGGTGCTCTCGCTGGGTGTAGGCACGCAAGGGACGATATGGGTTGGCTATCGCTTCGTCAACGGAATGGATCGCATTCATCTGCAGCCGAATGGGCTGGCCATCGAGAAGAACGTCCAGAGATCGGGCTCGGATGGAATTGTCTATTCCCTTGATACCGACGTAGCGGGACGCATGTGGGCGGGCAGCGATCACGGCGTGGATATGTGGAATGGCGTGCGTTGGAGCCATTACGGGATGAGCGATGGATTGATCTGGGACAACTGCAACCAGAACGCCTTCGCCTCAGAGCCGGACGGCACGGTCTGGATCGGCACCAGCGGCGGACTCTCGCGTTTCAAGCCAAGTCTGCGCCAAACTCCGGAAGCTCCAATTAAGGTCGTCTTCACCAGGCTCACCATGGGAGGGGTGTATGTGTCTAGCCGGAGTCATCCATCCTTTGACATACACGCCAACACACTGCAGTTGCGCTACTCGGCGTTAAATGCCTCCCGTGAAAATGCAGTTGTCTTCCGCTACCGGATGTTGGGCGTCAATCCCGACTGGACCGAGACCACACAGCGAGAGCTGCAATTTGCCGATCTGCAGCCGGGGGATTACCGGTTGGAGATCGAAGCGCAGGACAGCGACGGTGTCTGGCGCGTGGACGGGGCCGAGTTTGCCTTCAGAATTCTTACTCCGTGGTATAAGACGTGGTGGTTCTTTGCCCTGTGCGGACTGATCCTTCTAAGCGGAACCTGGGCGGTCGTCCACATACGGATGGCCGAGGCTAAAAGGAAGGAGCGCGATCTCCAACTGCTGATGGAGGCGCATAAGACGATCGAGAACCTGGCCTTCTATGACCCGCTGACCGAACTCCCCAATCGCAGAATGTTGCTGGACCGGCTGCGCAAGAGCTTGGCCGCCAGCGCCCGCAGCCGCCGGTTGCGAGCAATGCTGTTTGTGGATCTGGACCAGTTCAAGGCGGTCAACGATTCGTTTGGCCATGAGGGAGGTGACCTGTTGCTCCAGGAAACGGCGCAACGGCTCACCAGCTCGACCCGCGAAGTCGATACCGTGGCTCGATTGGGCGGAGATGAATTTGTGGTGATGCTGGAAGACTTGAGCGAGGTTCCCGAAGTGGCCGCGGCGCGTGCGAAAATAATCGCCGAAAAGATTCTTGCTGTAATCAGCCAGCCTTATCGGCTTGTCGGTCACGAGTGCTTCATCACCTCAAGCATTGGGATCACGATCATCGGAAATCGGCAGGAGAGCGCGGATGAGGTCTTGCGACAGGCCGATATTGCCATGTATCAGGCCAAGGCAGCTGGCCGCAACACGCTGCGCTTCTTTGAGCCTGCCCTGCGCACTGCCGTCGATGCTCATGCGGCGATGGAGGAGGAGTTGCGCACAGCGGTCAGGGAAAAGCAATTCCTGCTCTACTATGAGCCCCAAGTGGATCAAGGCGTCCTGACCGGCGTTGAGGCGCTGCTGCGGTGGAATCATCCCCTGCGCTCCATCGTGGCCCATGATGAGTTCATTCCCCTGGCCGAGGATACGGGGCTGATCCAGCCCTTGGGAGAGTGGGCGCTAGAGACTATATGCGCGCAAATTGCCGCTTGGGCGGATCGCAAGGAAACCACCCAGATCGTAGTTTCGTTCAATATCTCCGCCCGGCAGTTCCGACAGCCTGACTTTGTTAAACGGGTGCTTGCGATGCTGAATCGCACTGGAGCCAATCCCAAAAACTTAAAGCTCGAACTGAACGAGAGCATGCTGGTGGACAATATCGATGACATGATCGTCAAGATAACGGAACTCAGGCACCATGGCCTGCGATTCTCTCTGGACGATTTTGGCACCGGTTATTCCTCGCTGAGTTACCTGAGGCGCCTTCCCCTCGACCAATTGAAGATCGACAGGTCGTTCGTACATAATATTTTTTCGGATGTCGGGAGCGGCGCAATTGTGCAAACCATCATTGTCCTGAGCCAGGCGCTCGGCCTGCCGGTCATTGCCGAGGGCGTGGAAACTGAGGAGCAGCGTGCCTTCCTTGCCAATCTCGGCTGCCACGCTTACCAGGGAGATTTGTTCAGCCCCCCTCTCCCTCTCGATGAACTCGAGAAGTTGCTTGCAAAGCATAAAAATATTGCCTGACTGTTTTCCCCGTAGTTCGCGGAGCGCGTTGACTTCCCTCTCATTCAACACGCCGTGCCCCACACACTAGCGAAATATAATCTTGCCCGGCGTCAATGGATTGCGTATACTTGTCCGATTCCTCAACAGTTGCTCGTATGCAACTGTTTTTCGTAGCTTCCACCTCAACAAATTGAAATGGAGGTAGTATGGGAAAAATCAACATCGGCCGCGTAATCCTCGGCGGCCTCATTGCCGGGTTCGTTTCGGATTTCCTAGGTTTTCTGGTAGATGGCGTGTTGCTGGCGCCTCGATGGGCTGAAGATATGAAGGCTCTCGGGCATCCCGATTTTTCGCCAAACCAGTGGATAGGGTACAACCTGCTCGGGCTCGTCTGCGGCATTGCGCTGATCTGGATCTATGCAGCCATCCGGCCTCGCTTTGGCGCCGGAGTCATGACCGCGGTCTATGCCGGTCTGGCCGTCTGGTTTATAGGCGTGCTGATTCCTAACCTTGGATTCATGTGTGTGAGTCACCTTTTTTCGCATCACCTGGCAGCATATACAACCCTCGGCGGCCTGATTGAGATGGTCGTCAGCGCGATCGCCGGCGCTGCTCTTTACCATGAATAAGCCGGCTACTGCGTGACCGATTTCACTCCAGGCAATATCCACCCACACCGTGCAGGCTCAATATCAAATGGGCTTGCACGGTTTTTTCATTATGAGGCTTACGTCAGTCATTCGGGAGCTATCTATCAAGATAGGCTCGGCTGATTGTCCGCGCGCTTGATCCATTTATAGACGCGCGCCGAGTTCTTCCAGAAATACTTCTCCGAGGCCTCTCTCGACTTAGTGGAGAAGAAGCGCTTCATCAGCCCCACCTCCTCGGGAATGGTAGCCACGCCGTAACTGTTAGGATAATCCGATCCGAAGAGGACGCGATCCTCGCCGAAGGCGCTGAAGAGATATTCTAGTCGTGCGCGCAGCGGCTCATACTCCTTGACGATGACGCCGTCCGTCAGCCGCGGATGATAGACCTCCGATAGCTTGACGAAGATGTTGGGCCGAGCCGCCATCTCCTTCACCACCGCTTCATAGGCCTGCTGGTTTGCGGCTGTCGGATCGAAGGACGGCAAGTGGTCCATGATAATGCGCAGCGTGGGAATGGCGTCGGCCAGCAGCACGTTGGCCTGCATCAGATCCATGCTGGGATTGGCCGTGTCGAGCGCGAGATCTGCCTGAGCCAGTAGCTTCAGATTGGCGACCTGATCGGGGTTGAGAGCGACCTTGCCGTTGTTTGTGCTGAAGAAGTGCGTGTTGCGAATCGCGCGATAGAGCGAGTCCTTGTGAAAGTGCTCGACGTATGGGCCGAAATCCTGCTGCATGGGATTGAGGTATCCCGAGACGCCAACCATAATCGGATTGGCCCGGCAGGTTTCCAGATACCAGAGATTGTCATCGATCCAGTTTGTTGATTCGACTACGATGGCGCCGACAATGCCGGTGGGTGTCGCCAAGGGGCTATACATAGGGGGAAGCATGGTTTTGGAAATTGCCCGGTAGGCCGGAGAACCCATGTATCGCGCGCCCAGGGGGCGGGTGCCGTCGAAGAGATGGATGTGCGTATCGATGATCGGAATGTTATCGACGCTTGCCGATTGTGCATACGCGCCGTCCAATGCCGTCACTGTGGCCGCAGCAGCCGCTCCTGCCAGAAACGTGCGGCGGCTTATACCTTCCTGCATCTCATCGAGTTTACTGAATGTTGACATAGCGCCCCCTTGGGAATTTTGGGCAATCATATACCAGACTGCCCCGCAAGAGAAAGCTGCAGACAGTATTCCAATTACGATGTCATGCGAGAGGGTAAAAGCAAAGGAGTTGGCGGCAGGGATGACTCCGCGGGTGATAAGCATCACTCCCTGCCCGGCACGGAGTCGGGCACACGGACAACGCCTGGAGCTCCGTGATAAAGTTTTAGAAACTATAAAACCAGAATCAGGATGCGACCGGAAATGACGCGACCAGAATTTGCCACGCTTGAAAATCACCCCGATGTTACCGTTCTGATCATCGGCGGTGGCATCAACGGTATCGGATTGTTCAACGAATTGGCGTTGCAGGGAATCGATGTGCTGCTGGTCGAGAAAACCGATTTCTGCGCCGGCACCAGCTCCGCCATGACGCGGATCATTCATGGCGGACTCCGCTATCTGGAGAATGCTGAATTCCGCCTGGTGCATGAGGCCCTCGGGGAGCGAAACCGTCTGCTCAAGAATGCGCCTCACTACGTCAAGCCGCTGCCGACGACAATTCCGATCACCAGTTGGATGTCGGGGATTATTCCGGGAATCCGGAATCTGCTGAATTGGCCCACCAAGCCGGGCAATCGGGGAGCGCTGATTATCAAGACCGGGCTGACGCTTTACGACCTTCTCGCCGGCAAATCTCCGATGCCGCGACACCGCTTCCGCTCCCGGCGGGCGGCCTTCGCGCTGCGTCCCGCGCTGAATCCAGATGTTATATGCACTGCAACCTACTACGACGCCAAGATCACCTATCCGGAACGGCTGTGCCTTGAACTGGTTCAGGACGCTGAAGCCGCGTTCTCCGGGGCGCATGCGGCCACCTACGTCCGCGCGGTCAGCGCGGCGGGCAATACCGTGGTCCTGCGCGACGAGGTTACCGGCGAAACCTGCGAAGTGCAGCCAAAGATCGTGGTCAATGCCACGGGCGCGTGGATCGACGGTACAAATCGCGATATCGGGCGCAAGAGCCAGTTCATCGGCGGCACTAAGGGCTCTCACATCGTGCTCAACCACCCTGAACTGGTGGCGGCCACTATGAACGATATGATCTACTTCGTCAACCGGGACGGCCGCATCTGCATCTTCTATGCGGTCGATGGCAAGATCATCGCCGGCGCAACGGATATTCCCGCGGACGATCCGGAGACCGTCTGCGACGAAAACGAAGTCGATTATCTTCTTAAATCCCTGCAACAAGCCTTCCCTTCGATCCATGTGGACCGGTCGCATGTCGTCTTCCGTTTCTGCGGTGTTCGCCCTCTGCCGCGCAGCAACGCCCTGACGCCGGGCCAGATCAGCCGCGACCACAGCTTCCCGGTACTGCCTCCGGGCAACGGTATCAATTTCCCGGTCTACTCGCTGGTCGGCGGAAAGTGGACCAGCTTCCGCGCGCTCGCCGAGCAGACTACAGACGCAATTCTGCGTGTGCTGGGCCGCCCGCGTCTCCGTAGTTCAGCCGATCTTCCCATCGGCGGCGGCAAAGACTATCCCAGACTGCCGGAGGGCACCGGGCTGCCTCAGAAGAGGCTCTTGGTTCTGTTGGAGCGTTATGGCACCATTGCGGATCACGTTGCCGCTTATATGCAGGCGGGTCCGGATGCGCCGCTCGCCCATCACTCCGGCTACTCCCGCCGCGAGATCGAATACATGGCGCTCTACGAACGGGTCGTCCACCTTGACGATCTGATCATGAGGCGGACATTGATCGGCATACTGGGCGAGTTGAGCCTGCCCTTACTGAAAGAGCTGGCCGCCATCGTGTCGGGTGTTCTCCAATGGCCGGAAGAGAAGACTGCGGCCGAAATCGAACGAACCGTCCAGATGTTCAAAAAGGTTTACGGCGTAATCTTGGCCGCCTGATCGAAGTCGCTCTTCAGGTGCTCGTAAATGTTCCGATAGACGCGGTAAATCTGTGTGTATTTTTCAAAATTGGCATGGTCCGGCTCGAAGCGCCTGTCCAGATGCACCATCTCCGATAGCGATTTGAGGATGTCGGGAAAGACCCCGGCCCCCATCCCCGCAAGGATGGCGGCGCCGAAAGGTGAGCCAACCGCGGCGCGCGGCAGCAGCACCGGCATCCCCAAGACATCCGCTTTGATCTGATTCCATAGATCGCTCCGGCTGCAGCCGCCCACGCTTCTCATCTCCCGGACTGCGGCGCCGGCGCGCTGTGCCGTCTCCACGTTGTGGCGAAGGGCAAAAGCAGCGCCCTCCATAATGGCGCGCACCAACGCTGCTTTGGGTGTGGCCAGCGAAAGGCCGAAGAAGACCCCGCGGGCATTGGTATGCCAAATGGGCGAACGCTCCCCCATCATGTACGGAAGGAAGATTACCCCGCCGCTGCCCGGCTCAATATCGGCTGCCTGCCGGGTAAGTACATCGTATGAGTCGGCACTGCCCTCGGGCGTGGCCTGGTTCGCCGTCGTTCCAAATTGATCCCGGAACCAGCGCAGGCAACCGCCCGAAGAGACCATGGCGCCCAGCAGCAGGTGAATTCCAGGCAGAGCATGCGGCATGGCGATCAGCGCCGGCTCCGTCAGCCCTCGGTCGTTGGGAATGATAACGACCGTGGAGGTCCCGGTCATCTCGACGGCAATGCCGGACTCCGCCACGCCAGCCTCCAGCGCAGCAGCGGGGCTGTCGACGGTCCCGGCCATCACCGGAGTGCCGACCTTCAGGCCGGTAGCCTTGGCGGCCCGGGCAGTGACCTCGCCCTGAATGTGGTGCCCTTCCATGACCTCGGGGAACTGCGCTGGGTCCACTCCGCAGGCGGAGCAAAGCGCCTCCGACCACTCTCCGGTGGCGTAGTCGCGCATCTGCATCAGAACGGCGTGTGCTGGATCGACTGTGAGCCGTCCCGTAAGCCGGTAGTTGATGTACCCGTTCACCTGAGCAAACTTCCAGGTCCGTTTAAGAATCTCGGGTTCGTGATTGCGCAACCAGAGCAGGCGCGCCGCCATGTAAAAAGCATCGGGGCGGTTTCCGGTTATCCGGTAGATCTCTTCCGCCCCCAGCACTTCGGCCAGGCGTACCGCCTCCGCTTCGGCTCGGCGGTCCATCCATATCATTGCGGGACGCAGGGGCTTGCCGGAGCGGTCCAGTGGCAGCAAAGTGGGTGCCTGGGAGCTTACGGCTAGCCCCAGAACCCTCTCCCGCCCCTTCTGGACCATCGCCAGTGTCTCTCGAACGGCCTTGCAGGTTGCTTGCCACCAGTCTTCAGGGTCTTGCTCCACCCACCCGGATCGAAGATGATGGAGCAAATACTCCTCCTGGCAGACGGCGCGGAGGTTACCGCGGAGGTCCAGCAGGACGGCTTTTACGGAACTGGTTCCGGCATCAATACCCAGCAGCAGTGGTTCCACGACATCCTCTCCAATAAGGAAACAAGGCAATACTGATTTTCGGCACGCGGCCTAGCGTTTCGCTATCGAGACCACCCCTAGGCCGGTAATAAAGAGTACAAACATCAACACAAGAAGCCGGTTCACCCGCTTCCCGCCTCCCGCAAATTCCTTCCATACCAGGACGCCCCACAACGCCCCCACCATGGTGGAACCTTGCCCCAGGGCATAGCCGATTGCGGGTCCCACCACGCTGGCGGCCACGAAGTTCGCGAGCGAACCAACCATCCACATCATGCCGCCTACGATCCCCAGAAAATGCACCCAGGAACTGCCTTTCAGGTAATCCGTAAATCGCAGCCGCGGGCCCGCGATGGGGAATCTCAAGAAGTAAAGGTTGTAGACAAAAACCGAGACCAGCACGCCCAGGCCAAAGATGAACGCAACCGCATAGGGGCCAAGTCCCGTCGGACCCTTCTTGCCGAGTTCAACCAGCGGGTAGAACATTCCCATCAAAACGCCGCCGATGGCGCTCAGCCGGATCCCCTTCCAAGTGGCAGCCCGTTTGGCGGCGGCGTCCGCCTTGTCTCCGGGAACGCTCTGGCTGACGGCGTGCGCGCGGTAGGCGATAGCGTCCACCAGAATGGCTGCCACAATCAAGGCGACACCCAGGCACAACAGCCATGGATTCCCCTGCGCGTTGACATGGTAGCTCCAGATCACTCCTACCACCAGAGCCGTCCCCACGCCGATGGGGAACGCAACTCCCATTCCCGCTACGGAGACAGCCCCGATCACCAGAATGTTCGACAGGTTGAAGATGACGCCGCCCGCAAAGCCGTAGAGAATGTTGTAGATGTTGCCTGTGCGCGCCAGATCGGCCGTGAAGCCGATGCCGTCCGAGCCCCACATGCCGAAGGTCAGTCCCGCCAGGGCAGCGGCCAGCGCCACTCCGATGGAATAGTCGTAGTAAAGAAGTTCAAAGCGCCAGCCTTTGGCTATCTTGAGCACGTTGGCCCATGAGCCCCAGCAGAGCATGGTCAGAATCGTGAGCGCCAATGCGGTTCCGTACAGGTGCGGCAGAGTCATACAAACTCCTTTCGTGCCGTGAGACTGTTTTTCAACTGTATTTCAGGTCGTGAGAATCTTACCACTTCACACAAGGAGTCGGCGCTGGCTGCGCGGCGGTGTAATGGGTCCGTTTGAAGGGTTTGGGCCGGCAGACCGTGGTTTACAGACTTCGGAAAAACTGAATCCGGAGGGAGACGGGAGTTTCAATTCCCGCATAAAGCCAACAAAATCTATGGGAGCTTTAGCCCCTGGATGCAGGTTGTGTATTAACCGAAACTACTCCCCAGCTTTCGATTTTGAGGCCCTCGGTCGCGCTTCGCTGGCAGGCTGCGGAGCCTTGGGGGCCGGCTCCATCGCCGCGTCCCAGTAAAGCAGGCGGCCGCAACTGTCGCAGGTGAGCAGTTCGCCCTCACGGAGCTGGTTCCAGGTCTGCGGTCGGACGCCCATGCGGCAGCCGTTGCACTGCTGATTCTCTGCGCGGGCCAGGCCGGTGCCACGGGAGCCGGAGAGGCGGTCGAAGCGGGTGAGCCATTCTGGCTCGATGCCCTGCCTGAGAACTTCGCGCTCGGCGTTGAGAGTAGCCAGTTCAGCGTTGTATTCCTGCTGGCGGAGGGCAACTCGGTCGCGCGTCTTGTCCACCACGGCGGCCTCCGATTCAACATGGTCGCGGGCGGCTGCCAGCGCGGCTTCTTGCGTCTCGGTCCGCTCCAGGCTGGCGAACTCCTCATTTTCCAATCGCTCGATCTCAGCCGAGGCGAACTTGAGTTCGTGCTCAAGCGCCTCCACCTGGGCGGTGGTGTTGGCGGTGTCCAACTGTGCGCGGAGATGGGCCGCCTTCTTGCGGTGAACACCGGCGTCGCGCTCCAGGCGAGTGCGCAGCGTCTCCTCGCGGTTCAGCGCGCTTGAGGCCTCGGCAGACTGGCGCTCGGCGGCGGCCAGCGCGGCCTCGGCTTGTGCGATTTGGGCGGGCAGAGCGCGCGTCTCCTGCGTCAGCCGGGCGCGCTCCAGCTCCACCGCTTGCAGCTTTACGAGGTTTTCAATCTGCGCTTGCATCCGTGCTATGAAGTCTACGTCATCTACCGCCTATTCAGAAAATAGGGCGGCGCAATCCTCTGACAAAACACTCTCCACTCCACGCGCGGGTGTGATAGTTTTGCTTGGGTCGCACCGTTGCTGCGTCGCCGACTGCGGAAACCACCCGAGGAGACCGTAATGCATTGGAAGAAAATAATTGCAAGCTGCGCAATCGCCCTGACACTGGGATTTGCAGGGCAAATCGCGCCCGCCCAATCCGCGCCACAGGCCGGTGTGCAGGACTGGTGGAAGAACGCCGTCATCTACGAGATCTATCCGCGCAGCTTTCAAGACTCGAACGGCGACGGCGTCGGTGACCTCAATGGCATCACCCAGCGGCTCGATTACCTGAAAGACATCGGCGTTGACGCCATCTGGCTGACGCCTTGCTATCCCTCGCCCCAGGTAGACTTCGGCTACGACATCTCCGACTACGAGAACATCGACCCGCAATACGGCACGCTTCTGGACTTTGACCGGCTGGTGGACGAGGCCGGCAAGCGGCATATCCGGGTATTGATGGACATGGTGATGAACCACACCTCAGACAAGCACAAGTGGTTCCTGGAATCGCGGTCCTCGCGCGACAATCCCTACCGCGACTGGTATATGTGGAACGACGGCAAAGGCCAGACCGCGACCGATAAAGGCGCGCCGCCGAACAACTGGCAATCCTACTTCGGCCACTCAGCCTGGCAATGGGATGAGAAGACCCGCCAGTACTACTACCACAAGTTCTATATACAGCAGCCGGACCTGAACTGGAACAACCCCAAAGTCCACGAGGCCTTCAAAGAAATCATTAGCTTTTGGCTGAAACGCGGCGTAGGCGGCTTCCGCTTCGACGCCATTAACACCCTCTTCGAGGATCCCAGCCTGGCCGACGAAGGCATCGTCAAAGACAAGGACGGCAACCCGCGGATCAACGCCTACCGCGACCCGGTCCTCGACGACACAAAAACCTCCAACCTGCTCGGCCTGCACCTGGTCGTGCAGGAGATGCGCGCACATATAGACACCTTCAGCGACGGCAACTTCCCCGGCACGCGTGTACTGGTCGGCGAGACCTATATGCCCAACATCGCCGAGCTAGCCAAGATGTATGGCCCGGTCGGCAAGCCGGAGTTCCATCTGCCCATGGACACGCAGGTGGGCATGATAAACAAGCTCGACGTAGCCCGGTTCCGCGACAAGCTCACTGACGTCGAAACCCGGATCGGCAAGAACACGCCGCTGCTGCTCTTCGATAACCACGACAACCCGCGTCTCGACGTGCGCTACGGCGATGGCGTGCACGACACGGAGATTCAACGCGTAATCGCTACGGTGCTCTTCCTCAGCCGCGGTGCGGTGCTCTTCTACTACGGCGACGAGATCGGCATGAAAACCATGCCGCCTACCCGAAAAGAAGACGTGAAGGATCCCATCGGCGTCACCGGCTGGCCCAAAGAGAAGGGCCGCGACGGTGAGCGCACGCCGATGCAGTGGGACGCAAGCGCAAATGCCGGATTCTCGAAGGCTACCCCCTGGCTTCCCGTTCCGCCCAGCGCCGCCTCCATCAACGTACAGGCCGAGAAAGCCAATCCCGACTCGCTACTGGTGTGGTATCGGCAGCTGATCCGCCTCAAGAAGACCCATCCGGCCCTGGCCCGCGGCAACAACGTCATGCTCGATACTTCCAACTCAAAAGTCCTGAGCTGGATGCGCCAGGCGCCCGGAATCCCAACTGTGGTAGTAGCCGCAAACTTCACTGCCCAGCCGCAGACGGTAAGCCTTGCGGTTCCCGGTTCAGGCGGCAAGACTAGAACGCTGCTGAAGTCCCCTGGTGTCGCCGATCTGACCTCCCTGGACCGGATTATGCTGGCTCCATTCGGAGTTTATGTCGGGGAGGTGCAGTAGTTATGACTTACATCCTTGCACTGGACCAGGGAACAACCAGTTCCCGCGCGATTCTTTTTGACGAGGCGGGCGCGATTGCCGCCACAGCGCAGCATGAGTTTGAGCAGTTCTACCCCCAAGCGGGATGGGTCGAGCACGATCCCATGAAAATCCTGACCAGCCAGCTCGCCTGCGCGGTTGAAGCGCTGGGCAAGGTTGGCGCGCGCCCCCGCGATGTGGCGGCCATCGGCATCGCCAACCAGCGCGAGACGGTGATCGTGTGGGAGCGGGCGACGGGCAAGCCGATTCATCCGGCGATCGTCTGGCAGGACCGACGGACCGCTTCGCGGTGCGCGGAGTTGGAGGAGAGCGGAGTTGGGGAAGAGGTCTCCAACCGCACCGGGCTGGTGCTGGACCCTTACTTCTCCGCCACCAAAGCCGGCTGGATTCTGGACCACGTGCCCGGCGCAAGGGCCAGAGCCGAGCGCGGAGAACTGGCCTTCGGCACCGTGGACAGTTGGCTCATCTGGCACCTGACCGGCGGCACGCGCCATGTGACAGACGTGACCAACGCCTCGCGTACGCTGCTCTTCAATATCGTCACGGGCGAGTGGGACCCGGAGCTGCTGCGCATCTTTAATATCCCCGCCGGCCTGCTGCCCGAAGTTGTCTGGTCCAGCCAGAAGGTTGGCGAAGTGACCACCACGCTGGGTCTGGGCGGCGCGTCCATCGCTGGCATCGCCGGCGACCAGCAGGCCGCGCTCTTCGGCCAAATGTGCTGGGCTGCGGGCGAGGCCAAGAACACCTACGGAACAGGCTGCTTCCTCTTGCAGAACATCGGCACGAAGTTTGTGCGCTCAAAGCATCGTCTGATTACCACGCTGGCAGCCAGCGCTGCGCATCGTCTCGAATACGCCTTCGAGGGCAGCATCTTTATCGGCGGGGCGGTGGTGCAGTGGCTGCGCGACAACCTGCGCATTATCGGCTCCTCGGCCGAGGTCGAGACGCTGGCGGCCTCCGTGCCGGATTCGGGCGGTGTGGTGCTGGTGCCGGCCTTTGTGGGCCTGGGCGCGCCGCACTGGGACCCGCACGCCGCTGGGCTGTTAATCGGCCTGCGCCGCGACACCGCGCCGGGGCACATTGCGCGTGCGGCTCTGGAGAGCATCGCCTTCCAGGTAGCCGATGTGCTCGAAGCCGTCCAGAGCGAGACTACGCCCCTGGCCGCGCTCCGCGTTGACGGCGGAGCGGCCGTGAACAATCTGTTGATGCAGTTCCAGGCCGATGTGCTTGGAGTGCCGGTGGTTCGTCCGCGGGTTACGGAGACCACTGCGTTGGGCTCCGCCTATCTGGCCGGATTGGCCGTGGGTTTCTGGGCCAACCCCGAAGAGTTGCGCCTGAAGCGGCAAGGCGATATCCGCTTTGAGCCGAAGATCGATACGGCTGAACGGGCCAAACGCCGTGCACTCTGGCAGCGAGCCGTGGAACGCGCAAGAAACTGGAGTGAGTGATTGCACAGATTGGGTCCCCCATCCTCGCCGCGTTTTTGTTCTTGCGACTAGGGTGGGATAGTACGATGCTTTCATTACATAACGTCAGTCATGCGTTGGGCGTTATCGCTCAAACCGAATCCAATCGTAATCGGCGTAACCGAACTCTCCGTGCGTGGTTGTGCCGATGGCGAAGATTCCAACCTTTGCGCCAATCCACGCGCCTGCCGTCGCCTGGAATGGAGTTCCTATCGAATGAAACTCCCTTCCATTCAGGCTGTAGGAGAAACTGACCATTACTTTCTCGTCGACCCTCGCGCGCAGATAGAAGGTATCTCCCTGCACGGGGACCTCCGGCGACTCTGTGTCGGGCCCATTTCGGTCGGCGTTCAGCCGTGTCAACTGCCTGATGCAAAGCTCCTGACCGGTCTTTTGCACCGCGATGGCGGAGTAGCTTCTGCCCAGAACGGCAAGCCCTGTCTGGTCACCAGAAAAACGGGCGGTAAAACGCAGCTTTGCGGTCACCGTAAATGCGGGTCCCGGAAACTTCTGTGACAAAACATTGGACACATTCCACAGGTTCACGTCCGCGCCTGCTGCGGGCACATTCACCAGTCGCAGAGCTCCGATCCATGGCATGGGGAATGCCCAGCCGGGCTCCGGATTCGCCTGCCACTGCCATTGCAAGCCAAGCGCCGGACCGTTGAACTCGTCCGAATCTGCAGGCGTGTAGCTGGGAGCGCCTTCGCGTATCGCCGGCTTTTTGAACCGCATAACCGGCTCACCCGTTCCGGCTGCCGTTGGATGAACGCCGATCGCCGGCCACTCATCGCTGCCCCAATGCATGGGTTCCAGATGCACCACGCGCCCATACGGCCCCTGATCCTGGAAGTGCAAAAACCAATCCTCCCCTTCAGCTGTATTTACCCATGCGCCCTGGTGAGGCCCGTTGGTGGATGTGCTTCCCTGCGCCAGAACCACGCGCCGTTCATAGGGCCCGTAGATCGATTTAGACCTGTAAACAACCTCCCAGCCCGTGGGCACTCCTCCAGCCGGAGCGAAAACGTAGTAATAACCGTGCCGCTTGTAGATCTTCGGGCCCTCCAGGGTTGGATCCTGATTGTGCCCGTCAAGGATGATTGCCCCGTCATCCAATAACTTGCTTCCGTCGGGCGCCATCCGGCTCAGGATCAGAACCGACTTCACGCCGGAGCGGCTGGCGGCAACCCCATTCACCAGGTAGGCCTTGCCGTCGTCGTCCCATAACGGACAGGGATCGATCCAACCCTTGGCG
>Ga0265316_10000926_pt1 | contig 31885 bp, 31 predicted proteins | sample 4522metaG_FD_202092 | JGI IMG/M metagenome (GOLD analysis project Ga0265316, IMG submission 202092) | Rhizosphere microbial communities from Carex aquatilis grown in University of Washington, Seatle, WA, United States - 4-5-22 metaG | ecosystem: Host-associated > Plants > Roots > Rhizosphere >...
ATGTCATGGCATCGGCGGTAACGGCCAAGCTGTTCAAGAACGGGCGCTCGCAGGCGGTGCGTCTGCCCAAGGAATTCCGGTTTACAGGTGACGAGGTCCTCGTTCGACGCGAGGGTGAGGCCGTCATCCTTGAGCCGGTCGAACGAAAGGCGTGGCCGCGTGGCTATTGGGAACGACTGCGCGAGATGCGCCATGAGACCGATATCCAGCCCTTGAACATCACACTGCAGGACGTCGATGTGGACTCGCCGTGAGCTACCTTTTCGACACCAACGCCTGCATCCACCTGATGAAGCTGCGTGAACCGCTTGCCGGTCGCGCCCGCGACGCAGGCCCATCGGCCATCGCCATCAGCGCGATCACCTTGGCCGAAATGTGGTTTGGCGCTGCCAAGAGCCAGCATCCCCGCCGCAGCCGCGCCGATCAGGACGCCTTGTTGGCTCCCTTCCGTGTTCTCGATTTCGACGCCGCCGCTGCCGATTGTTACGCCCATGCCCGCGCCCACTTGGCAGCCAAGGGCCAGCCCATCGGCGATCGCGACTTGATGATTGCCGCCATTGCCGTTGCCAACCGCTTGATCGTGGTCACCAGCAACATCTCTGAGTTTGCGCGCGTGCCCGGGGTTGTGGTCGAGGACTGGATGAGGTGAGGGCCAGGTCGTCCCGCTCCTTCGTACGCCAGCTAGCACGCCTGGAAGGCCCTGCGTAGACTGCTGCCGCCCACATCGCCGTCGCTTTTCGACGCCACGGGGCAGTCAGCCTACTCCGCGCCAGGGGTCAAGCAGCGGCGCCCCGTGGGCGCGAAGTCCTTGGCGTTGCGGGTAACCACAGTCAGTCCGTGAAGAATCGCGGTAGCGGCGATCAAACCATCGACGACAGACACATGGCGGCCGCTCTGCTCGGCCGCCGCGCTCATGCGGCCCCAGGCCGGAGAACGGCCCGCGTTTCGAGAACCTGGTCGCGTGCCATCTGGCCAAGTGGGTGGAGTTTGAGCAGGATGTGAGAGGGCGCGATGTGCGCTGCGTCTGGGCCCCGTTCACCTCTTCACTGACAAGGACCCTCTTGGATCTCCGCAACCAGGCGCCGCCAGTCTACTCGACGACCCTATTCAGCGGTGAGGAACCAGTCGGCGGCCGGGAGGATTTGGATACCCGCCGGCCTATCACGCACCCATTCGCTTGCGAGCGTAATGATGATCCGACTCGCCTTTGGATACTCATGGACCGCACACTCCAACGCTCGAATCTCGCGGGCCCGCGTGCTGGGATCGTGGAGATCCGTGCAAACCTGGACTAGCTGCTGGCGACCGTCGGGATACCTGGCCAGGAAATCGACCTCCCAGTCGGAGCCGCGGGCACCGTTGCGGCTGCAAACATAGGCAACGTCCGCGCCGCGCCGGTCGAGTTCCAGGACGACGGCTGTTTCTAGTGCGTGGCCTAGGTTGGCCTTCCCCGAACGGTCGAAAACGGGAATGAAGCCCGGATCGATTGGGTAGGCTTTGCGCGGGTTGACCATGCGACGACGCTCCGAATCGGTGGCAATGGGTACCGAGCGAACCAGGAACGCATCTTCAAGATGTGCGAGGTAGGCGTGCAATGTGTCCTTGGCCACAGGGATCCCCTGCGAGCGCAGATCGCTGTAGAACTTGGCAACGCTGAAGGTACCGCCGGCATTGGATAGGAGGTGCCGCACAAGCCAGCGCAGAGCGGTCGGATGCGTGACCTTGTGCCGTTCAACCACGTCGCGAAAGAGAGCGGTGTCCACGTAGCCACGCAGGAGCTCGAAACGATCACGAGCATCAATGCCCTGTGCCTCGGGAAAGCCGCCGCCTGTCAGGTAGGCGTGCAGTGCCTTGTCTACAACGGATCGCTCACCCTTCGTCCACCGCTTGGCGACTGCGGCTGGTTCCAAGCCGGCGTGCCGCAAGACTTCCCGAAAACTGAATGGGTAGACCAGGACATCCATGGCCCGGCCACGCATGCTGGTCGCGACCTCTCGGCTGAGCAGGCGGGCCGATGAACCTGAAAGGAAGATATCCAGGTGCTCGGTATCCAATAGACGCCGCACGAATGTTTCCCACCCAGGCACGACCTGAATTTCGTCGAGAAAGAAGGTTGCCTGATCGTCATCGCGTGCCTCTGGTCGAAGTGCGAAATAGCCGTCGACCAGAAGGTGAAGATCCGTGGCCCGCAGATCTGCAAGGCGTTCGTCCTCGAAGTTGAAGTAAAGGAGGTGAGGACGCGGTACTCCCGCGGCCACACGCTCGGCCAACACCTGCCACAGAAAGGTTGTCTTGCCACCTCGCCTTGGACCTATGACCGCCTTCGATTTGCCCGCCACTTCTGGTAGCCGCACGTCTCGCCGCGTCAGCCGCGGCACGGGTGTGGCCAGTGAATCCACGATCTTCTGCTGTAGGACTTCGCGCATTTGTCCTTCCTAGGAGGACATATTATCGACGCTACGTCCTTCTAGCAAGGACAAGCTGCGCGGCCCGCGCTTCTGGCTACCGGTCTTCCGCACCAGGATGGCGTCACACGTATGCCAGATCCCCTGGGGCTAGGGTTCTGAGCAGCGGTCTGGCGAGGTAGAGACCCATCTCCTCGGCGTCCTACTCGGCGCGGTCCTTGGCCAGGAGCACATCGGTCGAGGGCTGGGCGGGCCGGTTCTTCCAGAATCGTTGCATCTGTCGCGCGTGGGCGATGGGGTCGAATCGTTGCCGCTTCTGTCCCGCGCCCGGCACCAGCGGCAGCAGCCGAGCCACCGGCTTGGAATCGCGAGCGATGAGGATCTCCTCGCCCTCAGCCAGAGCCTTCTCGGCCTTAGGCCAGTGCAGCCGCACGTCACGCACGGTCATCGAGGTCATTGTGCCTCGCCGGACTCCTCATCCCAACCTTCTCCTCGGCAGACCGAGGAGAAGGGGTCCCTGAGTTATGCACTTGAACATTATGTTCTTGAGCATAATAGGTCCATTCCATGGAATAAGTGGACGAGGCCGTCGACCGCTGTGTAGTAAGCCCCGTACAGGGGGGGTGAATGCGCTGGGGCGGATTATTGGCCGGCGCCGATTCGAATCGCGCCAAGGTCTCCCTGGGGCGTCCAGCGACGCCAGGGTCACCTGACCGGCGGATGCGCGGGATGATCGAAACGTATTCCTGCCACCATCGCCTGGGAAGGCAGACTGCTCTATGTCGCATGATCCTTACCTTGAAATCCCGATGGCAAGCGACGAGTTTTCAAGGTAGCTTGTCCCGGTGATTAGTCGTCTGCGACATGTGCGGGAAGTCGCCGGTCTGCTGCGGCGACAGCCAGTGGTCGCGATTCTCGGACCACGGCAGGTGGGGAAGACCACGCTTGCCCGTCAGGTGTTTGCCGGCCACCGCGGCGCGAAGTTTTGGTTTGATCTGGAAGATCGTCTTGCTCGACATTCGCGATCGGGAGCAGTTGGACAATCATCCGAAGGTGGGAGCGTCATGGGAGGGATTCGCTCTCGACCAAACCGTGCAGCACCTGCGTGCCCGACCTGAGGAATGCTACTTTTGGGCGACCCACGCGGGGGCTGAACTTGACCTCCTCGTCGTGCGCGGCAAGCAACGCGTGGGCTTCGAGTTCAAGCGCACCGACGCGCCGACTCTTACGCCCTCTATGCGTCACGCCCTGCACGACCTGAAATTGGATCGATTGTGGGTCGTGCACGCGGGTCGCAACCAATTCCCCCTCGGCCAGCGGGTCGAGGCGATCGGCCTCGATGATCTCATCCGCAAGAAGACGTTGGCCAAGTGAACGGCGTCGCAGTCGGAAGCTTTCGTCACGCTGAACCCCGCGGATTTCGAGCGGCTAGCGGCCAAACACGGTCCGCGCATCATCGTGCCTCCCGATCCGCCCCAGATCACGGCTGGGTGAATCTGTTCGGTAGGTTCAGCGCTTGATCACGCTGACGCCGTCGCTGTGAACCGGAACGACTCAAGCGGCTCGGCGTTGTGGCCCGATTAGAATGTCGGCAGATATGCCCAACTTCTCGCGCAACCGGACGATCATGGCGACGGTCAGGGGCCTGTGGCGGTTGAGCACTTCGGAGACGCGCGCTCGGCTTCCGATGATGTCGATAAGGTCGCTTCGGGTCAGCCCCATCTGCTCCATCCGGAAGCGGATGGCATCGATTGGGTCTGGCGGATCGATGGGGTGGTGCTTCGCCTCGTACGCGTCGATCAGGGTCACCAGAATTTCCAACTTGTCCGCTTCCGGCGTGCCCGATCGCGCGCCCCAAAGGCGCTCCACCTCCCGCAGGGCCTGGGCGTGATCTCGCTGACTTCGAATCGGTCGAATATCCATGGGTGTTTCCCTCTGCTACAGGGTGCTCACGTCGAGGTCGTCGTAACTCTTGTGCGTGCCGACGAACTTGATCCAGATGGTCCGCCCGGGGAACCACACTTTGACGACCAGTCGATATTTGTTCCCCGCGATGTTGAAGACCACCCGTTCACTGTCGATGATGCTTGCCGTCGCATACCGCCGCTTGATGTCAGCCATCGAACGCCAGGTACCATGGCTGGCTTCGGCAAACCACGCTTGCAGCGCTCCCGTCGCGTCGGCGTGTTTGGACCAGAAGGTGCGCAGGGTATTTCTGGCAATCACACGCATTGGCTAGGTTATGTTCTGGAAGGTAGCATGGTCCCATTTTGGGAGCAAGGCACCCAGGGTCCTGCAATGCATGGAGCGGCCCAGGGGCAGGAGTCCCCCCCTCCCTAGATCCAGCGGCGGGCCTAAGGGGGTGGGGAGATGCTATTTACCTCAAGCATCTTCTTGTCGAGTTGGATTCTGGCCAGCGCGGCGCGGGCTTCCGCGTTGGTCGGGGCGTTTCGAAGGACGTTGTTGTACGCGTCAACGGCGGTGGTGATCCCGCCGGTTTCTTCTGCTGCCTTGGCCAGGGCCAGGAGCAGGCCGATGTTGCCGGGGCTCTGTGCCAGCGCGGCTTGGTACTCGGAGATGGCGCGCGTGAATTGGCCACGGCGCTCGAAGGCATGGGCGGCGGCGATGTTGGCTTCGGTGCTGGGTGCGCCGGCCTCGGCGAGCGCCGCGCGCAACCCGGCCAGGGCTTGATCGATGGCTTGCCATTTTTCGGTCTGCAGCAGGAGGCCCAGGCGCTTGCGGTTCAAGTCCACGTCAGCGGGTGAAAAGCGCAGACCGTTTTCGAGGATTGCCAGCGCGGCGTCCCGGCTTTCGGGCTGCAACAGAGCGAGATCGGCGGCCATCGAAGTGGCGCGCGGATCGCGGGGCGCGATTTCCAGGGCGCGCTGGCTAGCTTTGTGCGCTGCCGGCAGGTCTTTCGCGGCGAGGGCGATTTGGGCTTGCACCAGGTGGAACTCGGCGCTTTCTGGGTTGCTGTCCAGATTCAGGGTGTCCCGGGCTGCGTCGGTGAATCCGTGCGCCAGCAGGTAGCGGCTGATGTGGTAGCGATTCTGGTCGTCGGCGAGGGTGGCCAGTTCTTTGGCTTTGGCGCCGGCCTTGAGAAGTTCGTCCAGCGCGGCCCCCAGCCGACCACGTGATTCGGTGACGACGATCTTCCATTCCCCCAGGGCCTGGGTGCGACGGCCGAGCCGCCACAGATCGCGGGCCGTTTCCTCGTGCGCGCCCAGGCACAAAGGGCAAAGCAACATGGCGCGGTTGAGCAGGCGCAGGCGAGACATGGTGCTGGCCCCATCAGGGCCCTTCGTTTCCAGTCGGGCTTCGGCCAGGGCGTAGGCGGAATCGGTGGGGTGGGCGCGCGAGGCTTCGTGGGCCAGGGCGCGGCTGGCCGGGGCTAGGGGCGGGCGCAGGAGGGCATCGAAATCGCGCGCGGCCGGGGTGAGCAGAAGCCAGAGGCCGGCCAGAGTGGCGAAACATGCGACCACGGCGAAGATCATGGGGCTGCGCCTGGGCGCGGGATCTTCGGCTGGAATGGCTTGCCTGCCGAATATGGCGCCAAGCAGGGCGCAAAAGGGCAGCAGGATGCCGAAGGTTTCTAGGCCGAAGTCCACCAGGTTGTGGGCCAGCACCGCGATCAGGCCGGCCACCAACGAGGCCTCGACGCGATCCCGGCGTGATTCCTTCCAGAACCTGCGGCCGACGATAACCAAAATGCCAAGCAAGACCAGGGCGCCGGCGATTCCTGTCTCGATGAGGATTCCGACGGGCTGGTTTTCCAGGAATTCAAACCACACGGGCCAGTGCAGGGTTTGATAGACGGGATAGACCCGGCCGAAGGCGCCAAGTCCGATGCCTGCAGGATGCGCGGCCACCATGGGCAGGGCGTTTATCCAAATCTGCGTCTTGGACAGGTTGTCCGCGACAGTGCCGCGAAATTCGGCGATGATCCTGTCGCCGCCAAGGCCGATGGCGGCCCCGACCACGACCAGCAGGCAGAGGAGAAAGGCCACGAAGCGGCTGCGGTGGAGAGGCTCGCCCTCGTCTGATCGAGGCGCGAGGATGAACCAGGTGAGGGCACCTGCGCCCAAGGCCAAGACCGATCCGCGCGACAAGGTGGAAATCGCGCCGGCGGCGAGGACGGCGGCGATGAGTTTCCAGACGCGCTGGCCGTAGGCGGTCGTGCGGGAAAAGGCAAAGGCGAGGGCGGCGAAGGCAGCGAGTTCAAGAAACTCGGCGGCGTGGTTGGGATTCACGAACGGGCCGACCAGGAGTCCGCCGCTGGTGGGAAAGTGGCCGTAGATTTCGGATTCGGCGGCGGCGCGGTGGCCGAGCCCGATGGCCATCGCCGCCAGGCCCGCGCTGGCGACCAGCCCTGGCACGACGGAGCGCAGGCGACGCCCGCTGGCGAGTACCAGCCCGGCCAGGGCCACGCAAAGGGCGGCTGCGGCCTTGGCGAATTCGCCGTAGGTTTCGGGTGGGTCAAGGCTGAGCGGCTGGGCGCCCTGGAGATCTGCGAAGGCAAGCAGGGCGGAGCCTTTGGGATCGAGCAGGGCGCGCAGCCCCGCCGGCAGGGGCACGATTTGCACGGCCGCGAAGGCGAGAAAGAAGAGAGGAAGCGCAATCGCCACGCCGGTTCCGAGGTTGCTCTTGCAACCCTTGGCCAGCCACGCGGTCGCAAGGGCGAGAAGGGCAGAAACACCCAGGGTGACGAACACGGTCGGGCGATGGACGGCACCGAGGGCCAGGGGTGCGCCGACCACCAGCACACCGAGCAAGACGGCTGTGATCCAGGTCGGGGCGGGATTTGAGCGTGGACCTCGTTTGCGTCTTCGGTCTTGAGCTTCCCCCGACACGGGATCGGGATTCCTAGAACAGCCGCTCGTCTACAACCAGAATGTCGCCGGGCCGCAGAACCACGTTGGGGGCGCGGCCTTCGCTGATGTCGGCGACTGGGTAGTTCTTGCTCTCCACGGAACCCTTGGCCTCGCGCCGCAAGGTCACGGAATTCTTTGAAGCGATGCCGGTGAAGCCGCCCGCTGCGGCGATGGCATCCACGATGGTCATGTTGGTGAAATAGGGCACTGAGCCCGGCTTCTGCACTTGGCCCATGACCGAAACCTTGCGGCTGTTCCATTCCTTGACCATCAAGGAAACCTGCGGCTTTTTGAGGTAGCCGTCGGCGAGCTTGGCCGCGATGAATTCCTGCACGTCCCCGCTGCGCATGCCGATGACCGAGACGCGACCGACAAAGGGAAAGTCAATCGTGCCGTCCGCGGCGACGCGGTAGGCGCCCGACAGATCCTGCTCGCCGAACACGCGCACTTCAAAAACGTCGTCGATACCCAGGCGCTCTTCCGGGGTAATATCAACCGCCTGGATCGGGGCACTCGGCTGCAGCTTCCTGCCCGCGCACGAAAAATTCGCAGCCAGCAACGACAGGACAAGCAACCCACGAAGAACGTGGCACGCCGTACCTTGGGTCCGAGAAAGCGCTCGCATTGAAAACGCGCGAAGAATAGCACACGACGGGCTTTCGTCCGCAACTCGCCCACCGCCGCAAAATTGCCTAGAAGTTCAGCGTGGTTACGGCCGGCATCATTCGGCCGCGGCCGTATAGCCTCGCCCGCGGAGCGGGTGAGGGTGCGAGCGCGCGGAACGGCGGCTCGGTGCTTGGGGCCTTGTCTCCCCTCACCCGCCGCGCTTCCCCCTTCGGGGGCTTCGGGACCCACACCTCCACCAACTCCCCCGCTCGCTGCGCTCGCGCCCTCGCGCGCGTCGGGATGGCGACGTCTTGGGCCAAGGCGGGTTCCCTGCCCGTGTCGCTCGCGTGCGTGCAGGACCTTGCCTATACTATGCAGGCGCCATGTTGCCGTCTGAGTTGCCGCTGCCGCCCACATCGTCGTCGCTTTTCGACGGGAACACGCGGCCATATTTCTTGTGGTGGACCGACGCAACGGTGGCGGACCTGCACGCGCGCCTTGCCGATCCCTCGCCCGAGGTACGGGCCTATTGGATGGGCGCCCTGCTTCGCGAAGCCAACACGCGCGATGTTTGGCTTTTTGTCACCCCTGACGAGATTCGCCGAATTTGGCCCCTTCTGATCCGCTACCTTGGGCGCTCGCGCGCCATGTGGGCGTATCTTCTCGAACTGCCGTGTCCCGCCTGGCCGCCACCCCAGGCGTTCGGCAAGCGCAGCTAAGCATGCCGGCGACATTCGATAGCAGGGTTGTGGGGCCGCGAGAATTGCGCATTCTGCAGGCGTGCCAGCGGCGTGTCGGCTCGCTGCTCGGCGGGGGCGCGGCTCTGGCTGGGGTGTATCTCCGCCACAGATTGTCGGCCGATGCTGACCTGTTCTTCCGCTCGCAGGCGGCCCTGCGTGAGATGGTCAGCCTGCTCCCCGACGTGGCAGCCGAAACGGGCGTCGACATCAGCGTAACGCGCGATGCGGGGACGTTCGTGCGCGTGACTCTCGGCCTATCCGGGTCCGCATTTGAAATGGATCTCGTGTTCGATCCGACGCCACAGATCGAGGCCGCGGGCGATCCCGTGGAGGGCGTATCCGTCGAGTCACTCGCGGATCTGCGCGCGAGCAAGCTCACCTGCATCCTGTCCAGGTCCGAGCCACGAGATTTGGTCGATCTTCTCTTCCTCGACCGCGCGGGCTATCCGGCCGAGCTCGACCTTCCGCTCGCCCTGCGCAAGGACGCCGGCCTTGACCCCGGCGTGCTGGCTTGGCTTCTCGGGCAATTCCCCGTCGATCCGCTGCCGCGGATGCTGGTTCCGCTCGACCGCGGCGAGTTGCTCGCCTTTCGCGACGGCCTGGGCGATCGAATGCGCCAGCTCGCAGTGCGGAACGGATAACCCTGCGATTTGTGGCCACGATCCGCGGCAGCTCCCGGCGGCCAACCGGCGTATACTTCGGGGCATGTCGAGTCCCGGGCTGCGGGCCAATGTGCCGTACACCTACCAGGAGTACCAGTACCTGCCGAATGACGGCCGTCGCTACGAGATTGTCGAAGGAGAGCTCTACGTGACACCAGCGCCTTCCCCCATGCACCAGACCGTGTCGCGGCGCCTGCAATTTGCGCTGATGAAGCAGCTCGAAGAGCCGGGCGTGGCTTTCATATTTGACGCCCCCTTCGACGTGATTTTGGCCGAGACGTCGGTGGTCGAGCCTGATCTGGCCATCATCCGACAGAGTCGCCGCGGCAGTATGTCGAAGCGAGGCTTCGAGGGCGCGCCCGATGTGGTGGTCGAGATCCTTTCCCCCGGCACGCGGGGCAACGACGTCTTCCTGAAGAAGGCGACCTATGCGCGCCTCGGTGTCGCGGAATACTGGATCGCGGATCCCGACCTGGGCCGCATCGAGGTGTTCAGCCTGAAAGAAGGCGGGTACGACCAGGGCCTTCTCTTCGATCGCTCGGCCACGCTCACCTCGCCCTCGTTCCCCGAGATCGCGGTCCCGCTGGCACCCATCTTCGCGCCGCTCTAGCCGGGATGGGGCCGCGGATAGGGCTACGCGAACCAATCCGTGGCGGGCCGCAAGAAGAACTCTTCCAGGTTGACGCCTCCACCGCCGACCAGCCAGACGTTGGCTTTGGGGTAGCGTTGCTTGAATGCCCCGACGCCGCTCAATTGGCCCGGTCGCCCGCTCTTGACCTCGATGGCCCAGATCTTGGTTCCCCGGGTGATGACGAAATCGACTTCGTGGTCGCCGTCGCGCCAGTAGGTCACGCCGAAATCTGCGGCCGGCAAACCATTGAGCAGGTGAGCGCCGACCGCGTTTTCCACCAGCCGTCCCCACCATGTTCTGTCGGCCACCGCCTCCTTGCGGGTGCGAAGGCCAAGCGCGCTGACCAGGGCATTGTTCCACAGCAGGAGCTTCGGGCTGCTGCCACGTTTTCGCACCTGGCCCTGGCTGAAAAGTTCCAATCCCGAGGCGAGAAACGCGGCTTCCAACAGGCGAAGGTACCCGGCCAACGTGGTCGTGTTGCCCGCATCCTGCAGTTGCCCCAGCATCTTGTTGTAGGACAGGATCTGCGCCGGGAACGTTGCCGCCAGCGCGAACAGGTGCCGCAGAAGCACGGGTTTGGCGATTGGCTGCAACAACAGCACGTCACGTGCCAGCACGGCTTCTACCAGCGAATCGGTCACGTACCGTTTCCACGTTGTCTCCTCTTCCACCAGCGACGCTGCTCCGGGATAGCCACCAAAGAAAAGCCAGGTGTCGAGATCCCATCCAAAGGCCTGCCTGCACTCTGCAAACGACCAATGCTGGCATCGGTGCAGAAAGAACCGACCGGCCAGACTTTCAGTCACGCCTTTCTGCACCAGCAGGGCTGACGATCCGAGGAGCACGGCGCGAACCGGTCCTTCCGTCCGCCGTTCCTCGTCCCACAGGCGCTTGATGACGCTGCTCCAACCCGCGACTTTCTGCACCTCGTCCAGCACCAGCAGAACCTTTCCGGCCTGTCCGGGTTTCTGCATACGCGCGTAGTGCCACTGGGTCTCGATCCATTCGGGTCCAGGCGGCAGCGGTGTGTCCGCGGCGGCGAAGACACTCGGCCACCCGAGGCCGTCGACTAGCTGTTCTGCCGCCGTGGTCTTGCCCACCTGGCGTGGGCCGACGATGACCTGCAGCAGGGGCAGTTTGCGCGCCAGTGCGGTCGCCATCTCCTGTACCAAGGCGCGACGAAAGACCATAACCTGAAATTGAAGCCACCAGAGGCCTTTGTCAATAGTACTCAGTGATTGAGTAATATTGCTCAGTGATTGAGTAAAACTGAAATTTCTTCGTCCACGTTAACTGGGCAGCCAGCGTGGCAACGCTACATGTAACTAATATTGCGCCATTTCCAAGTTGTCATGCATGTGCATGCATGACAAGATACCTGCATGAGAACGACCGTAGAAATCACCGACGCGCAGCGGGCCAGGCTGCTGCATATCGCGGCTCGGCGTGGAGAAAAGGGATTCTCGCGGTTGGTTCAGCAGGCGATTGACCGCTTGCTGGCGGATGAGGATTCGGGCAAGGGTCGGGTCGAGGCCGCCCTGGCACTCGCAGGTTCGATGACCGCCGATGCGGCTGATGAGCTGGCGGCGTCGGTCACCCGCATCCGGAGTAGCTGGCGATGATGATCGCGGATTCGGATGTGCTCATCGATTTTCTGCGGGGTCGTTCGCCCTGGGCCGGGCGGATCAAGCTGGAGATCAAGACCGGCCATCTGGCCACCACCGCCATCAACAGTTTCGAGTTGCTCAGCGGGGCAAAAGATGCGGCCGAGCGAGACAAGGTGGTGCAGTTGTTGGCCGCGCTGACGGTGTTGGGTGTGACCCCCGCGGCCAGCGAGCGCGCGGCAGCGATCCGACGCGAGCTTGAGGGCGCGGGCCAGGGGATCGGGATGGCTGACTACCTGATCGCAGGCGTGTGTCTGGCCCACGATGGCGTTCTGCTCACCCGCAACATCGATTACTTCGGGCGCGTGTCGGGCCTGGCCATCACCGGGCGCCATCTTGAGGAGAGCGCAGGGTCCCGGTCGTCACGCACTTGAAGACGAAGCGGCTCTCGCCGATCTCGATGGTGTCGCCGTCGACGATCTATCTCACCATGATGTCGGGTTTGGGCGGGTCTGCCATGCCGGCGCCGATGTGGAAGCCGACGTGCGGTGGCTGGTTGTAGCCGGACTGCTGAAACGCCACCTGCGCGCGGTAGGTCGGATCGTGCATGAGCGTGTAGATGCGCCGGGTGGTCACGGCGGTCGTCGTGTACACGCGCAGGGCCGCGTTGGTCGTCTCGCGGTACACCACCTCTTCACGCCAATCGCCCAGAAGGTCCGCGGTCAGTGTCGGGGTCGCCTTGGTGCCGTTGTTGGACGTACAGCCGGTTGCGCTCAGCAACGTGCCACCACCAACTTTCGTGATCGCTATGCCGTCGAGAAGCTCGCGTGACTCATCGGCGTCCCAGTAAATGAGAAAGTTTTTCCCCGCCGAGTGGGCCACGGCGATGTTCGTGCTGCAATTGACGTTGCCTACGCCACTTGAACAAGTGGCGGCGGTGGTGTCGTCTGCGCTGACATAGTCGGCGACACCACGTCCGTTGTTAGTGCCTGGGTTGGTGACGTTGAAGTAGATCTTGCACGTGGCGGCGTCATGGCAATCGTGGCCGCCGGCAGCCTCGTGGATCTGGAAAACGGACAGCCCCTTGCCGACGACCAGCTCCCCGACGTGCATGGCATCGCCATGGCCGATCCCCGTCGTGCATTGGAAGGTTCCATCGCTGGCGATGGTGAGGGGACCGGTGATGATCTCCTGCGCGCCATCATCGTTGGTATCCCCGGCTGTGGCCGAATGGCAGCCCTGGCCCGCGCCGGCTGCGTTTCCGGGCATGTTGGTGTCGAAGAGCCAGTTCTTCGTCAGTTGCCCATCCCGCCAGTTGTACGCCGCCATGGTCAGGCGGGTGTAGTAGCCACGCTGGTGGATGATGCTCGGCCGTCCGGTCGCGGCCTTGCCATTGCCCGTGTCGCTCACGAACGCCATGCCGCCGTTGAAGCGTTCCGTGCGGTTGCCCATGCAGTCGCCCCATGCGCAAACGTTGCCGCGGGGCACAGGATAGTCCACCGTCGCCAGTTCCTTGCCAGTGTCGCCCGCAAACACCGTCAGATACTCCGGGCCAGAAACAATTGTGCCCGTGCTGCCGACGTACGACACGCTGTCATCGTCGGTGGCCGCGGGTCCCATGCTCAGATACTGGCCGGTTCCGTCTTTGGTTCCCGGCGCCGTCTTGCATGCCACCTCGGCCTTGCCGTCGCCGTCGAAGTCGTACACCGAAAACTGCGAGACATGCGGCCCGGCCTGAATATTCGGCCCCAGGTCGATGCGCCAGAGGCGCTTGCCGGCCAAGGTATACCCGTCGAGGAACACGCTTGCGCCGGTGGTGGGCGCTTCTGATGATTCGCCACCATCGAGCGGATCCCACTTAAGCACGATGTCGTATTGGCCGTCACCGTCGAGATCCCCTGGGCTGCCATCGTTGGCAAAGTACGCGCTCGCGTAAAGACCACGGGGAGGCTGCTCAATCGGAATGGTCAGGTAGTTCTGCGCCCAGGGCGTGGCGGCAGGAGACTGCGGCCCTTCGGCTCCCTTGATGACAGCCGTGACGGTGTAGATCGACTTCTCGCCACCGGCGGCGTCCAAGAAGTTGGTGCTGTCGGTGACGGTCGCCACCTTGCTGCCGTCCCTGTAGACGTTGTAGGCCACATTGCCGGCGGTGGTGTCGTATTCGTAGCCAAACATGCGCCAGCCGACATAGACGCCGGCCGCGACCTGGACGGCCACCACGCCGCGATCGACGTTCTCCATCTGGAAATGCCCGTTTCCACCCGTTGCCACCACGCCACCCGTGCTGGTCACGCCAGCCGAGCCCGCGCTGCCGCCTAGACCGCTGACGCCGCCCGTGGCTGCCTGGCCGCCCGCCGGGGAGACGCCGCCAGCGCGGGTGACACCGCCTGTGTTCGTTGTGCCACCGGAGCCAACGACCCCGCCCGAGCTGATGATGCCGCCCGTGTTCGTTGCACCACCGGAGCCAACGACACCGCCCGCACCAACGATGCCACCAGTGTTGATCGCGCCACCCGCGGCAGTGATGCCGCCAGAACTGTTGACGCCGCCCATGGTCGCCGAACCACCCGCGCCGGTGACGCCGCCAGCTTCAGGGGTTCCACCAAAAGCTGCTCCGCTGGTTCCCGCCCCGCTGGTTCCGCCTGTTCCAGCTTCGGCAGGCGCGCTGGCATCCCGCGTGGCTTTTCGCCCAAGACCGCTCGAATTGCATGCAACGAAGAGCATGCCCAGGCTGACGGCGTACAGGAATGGCTCAGGAACTCGGACTAGTCGACGTTGTTGTCGCATGTTTCTCCCCCCCGGCAATCAGTGCAACGCAGTGGTCCCTGCCGCTCCGCACGGCTCACACCCGGAACAGGTCTGTGCTCAGGTACTTTTCGCCCCGTCTGCCGGCGAATTTCCACCATGGGCGTGCGGCCAATGAGGCCGAGAATGCTGGCAGCGGGCGGGTCAAGCGGCGGCAGGTCGCGCATGGACGGCAAGGATCATCGAGCGCCGCTGCAATTTCAAGCGGAAGCGGGCCGGTAGTCAAAGACCCCGCGGCGTTTGATCACCGCGGCGACTTCCGGCGACACCATGTTCTCCCAGCTGGCGTCGCCGGTCTTTATGCGCCGGAGCACCTCGGGCGTGAAGATGTGCAGGATGTGCGGATCGTAGTTTTCCAGTTGGACGATCGCACCGCGGTCCACCAGGTAGCCGAAAAGCTTGCGCAACTCAGGGGCCACATCCAGGTTCGCCACGGTGTTGAGTTTCTTGCTGGCCGGATCGAGCCATGGATACACGTAGACGGTCAGGTTTTTCTGGAAGAGCTGGCCGAACGCTTCCAGGATGCCGCCGCCCAAACTGGCGTAGTACTTTTCGTCGAGCAGCGGAAGCAAGCTGCCGGCGCCGAGCACGATGGCAATGGCCTCCGGGGTGCAGCGGCGCAGATAGGTCGCCAGGCGAAAGTATTCAAAGTAGTCAGAGATGAGCACGGTCTTGCCCGCGGCGGCCAGCACATCGGCGCGCGCCAGAAAATCCCGCGGATCGATCTCGCCCTCCTCGGTCAGGAGGTTGCGCATGGTGATCTCTGCCAGCTCGATGATGTTGTCGACGGGCTCGCCCAGGGCCTTGGCAAAGCTGTCGCGTGCGCAGTCCAACATGTTCAAGTTGACCTTGGTCACGGGCCGGAAGGTGCCGCGCTCGACCAGCACCGGCCGTCGGTGCAGAACCTCGCTCGCCTGCAGCACCTCGCCCTTGGCGCTGAACATCGCCGCCTGGGAAAGCCCCAGCTGCACCAGCTTGAGGCTCATCAGGCGATTGTCGACATGACGAAACTCGATGCCCGAAAACTCAATCATGTCGATTTCGACCCGCTGGGTGGACAGGTTGTCGAGCAGCGATTCGACCAGAAGTTCAGGCTCGTGGTGTAGGAAAAACGCGCCGTAGAGCAGGTTCACACCTACCACACCGAGCGCCTCTTGTTGCAGTTGGGCTTCCTCGTCGAGCAGGCGCACGTGCAGAACGATCTGGCTTTCCTCGTCGTGCGGACGACTCTGGAATTTCAGCCCCATCCAGCCGTGGCCTTCCTTGTCGTTGCGGAAACTCTTGGCCGCCACCGTGTCGGCGAAGGCGAAGAACGCAGTGGCGTCGCCGCGGGCCGCATTCAAACGCGACAAATTCTTTTCGTGTTCATAGTCGAGCATGCGTTGCAGCCGCTCGCGCGACACGTAGCGCTCGGTGTGGCCGTAGATTGCGTCGCTCACCGCCATGTCGTAGGCCGAGATGCTCTTGGCGATGGTGCCGGCCGCGCCGCCCACCCGAAAAAACCAGCGCGCCACTTCCTGGCCCGCGCCGATCTCGGCAAAGGTTCCGTAGCGCCGCTCGTCGAGGTTGATGTACAGCGCCTTGCGGTGGGTATCGAGCTTGTCGGTGCTTTGCAGATCGCGGGGGGTGAAAGCCATGGACTGTGCAACCTTGCGGGCCGAACCCGCCCAGCCAGGCTACCATGTTCGGCCACGGGTCGGACGGGCCAGTAATTCGCGCGTCCCTTGTGATGGCGCTAGCATCCAAGGGAATGGAACCGCTGCTTGAGACTTTTCGCCAGCACCTGGCCAGCGAAAAGCGCTCGTCGGCCCACACCCTGCGGGCCTACCTTGCCGATCTTGAGGAGCTGTTCGCCCACGCCCGCAGTCTTTTGGGCGATGGCGCCCCGCCAGCTTTGACCCCAGCGGATCTTTCGACGCGGGTGTGCCGGTCGTATCTGGCCAGTCTGCATGGCCGCAACGATCCCGCTACGGTGGGCCGCAAGTTGTCGGCCATGAAGACCTTCTTTCGCCTGCTGGTGCGGCGCAAGCTGCTCGCCGGCAGTCCGGTGGTGGGGCTGCGTGGGCCCAAGCGCAGGCCGCATTTGCCCGCCTTTCTCGGCAAAGACGAGGCCTCGCGTTTGCTCGAACCCGACCTCGCCGTGCAAGCCACCGAAAATGCCCGCGACCAGGCGTTGCTGGAAGTGCTGTACGGGGCGGGCCTGCGCATCTCGGAGGCCTGTCACCTGGACCTGGACGACGTCGTACCGGATGGCGCCGGCGCGCGCATCACAGTTCGCCAGGGCAAGGGCCGCAAGGACCGCATCGTTCCCCTGGGATCCAAGGGCTGGGACGCGATCCAGGCGTATCTGCCGTTGCGGACCGCCGTGCTCGCGGGCCACGCGACGGGGCCGGTCGCCAGCGAGGCCCTGTTCCTGTCGCGACGAGCCCGGCGCCTGGGCGACCGCGAGGCGCGCCGCAAGCTAGACCGGCGCGAGCTTGCCACCAGCGTCCGTCGGGTGTCCCCGCATGCCCTGCGCCATAGCTTCGCCACCCACCTTCTCGGCGAGGGCGCCGATCTTCGGTCGATCCAGGAACTGCTCGGCCACGCCAGCCTGCGCACCACCCAGCGCTACGCCCAGGTCGACATCGATCACCTGATGGCCGTCTACGATCGCTCCCACCCTCGCGCCCTGCTGAAAACGCGCTAACCTGCGCGCCATGAAGCCACGGTTTAGAGGGCAACCCACGCGACAATTCCGCTCCACGACGGTTCTGGTCGTGCGCCGCAACGGAAAAGTCGTGATGGGCGGCGACGGACAGATCACCATGGGGCAAACCGTGGTCAAGGCGACGGCGCGCAAGATCCGGCGCCTCGACGACGGCCGCATCTTGGCCGGGTTCGCCGGCTCTGCGGCCGACGGGCTGACCTTGTTCGAGAAATTCGAGGCCAAGCTCAAGGAGTCGAACGGGAACCTTCTGCGCGCTGCCGTCGAGTTGGCAAAGGATTGGCGCACCGATCGCGTCTTGCGCCGTCTGGAAGCACTGCTGCTCGTCGCCGATCGCGAAAAACTGCTCATGCTCTCGGGCACCGGCGACATCATCGAGCCGGACTGTGACGTCGCGGCGGTGGGCTCGGGCGGCCCCTACGCGATAGCGGCGGCGCGCGCCCTGCTGGCCGACACGCAGCTCACGGCGCGCGAGATCGCCGAGCGCAGCCTCCGCATCGCCGCCGACATCTGCATCTACACCAACACCAACCAGGTTTTCGAGGAGCTCTAGCCCATGGCCAGCCCCACCAAACCCGCCGAGGCGCTAACCCCACGGGCCATCGTCGAGGAACTCGATCGCTACATTGTGGGCCAGCGCGATGCCAAGCGCGCGGTGGCCGTGGCCCTGCGCAATCGCTGGCGCCGGCAGCAGGTGCCGCCGCCCATGCGCGACGAGATTTCGCCGAAGAACATCATGCTCATCGGTCCCACCGGCGTGGGCAAGACCGAGATCGCGCGTCGTTTGGCCAAGCTGGCCGGCGCGCCTTTCGTGAAAGTCGAGGCGTCGAAGTTCACCGAGGTTGGCTACGTCGGCCGCGACGTGGATTCCATGGTGCGCGATCTGGCCGAAACCGCCGTGTCGATGTTGCGCGACGAGGAGCGCGAGCGCCTGCGGCCGCGCGCGCGAGAGAACGCCGAAGAGCGTTTGCTTGATGTGCTTCTGCCGCCAGCGAGGCCCGCGCGCGTGCCCATGGGATCCATGGTGGCTGGCCCCACCGCGCCCGAGGTTTCTGCCGAGCCGGCGAACGAAAACAGCACGCGCGAGAGCCTGCGCCGCCTTCTGCACGAGGGAAAACTCAACGAAAAGTCAGTCGAGATCGATACCAGCGACGCGCCCCAGTCATTCATCGACGTGTTTTCTGGCACGGGCATGGAGGAGATGGTTCTCAACCTGCAGTCGATGTTCCCCCAGAACAAGCGCACCAAACGACGGCGCCTGACCATTCCCGAGGCGCTGGAGGCTTTGACCGAGGAGGAAGCCTCCAAGCTCATCGACATGGAACGCGTCACCAAGGAAGCCATCCGGCGCGCCGAGCAGGACGGCATCATCTTCATCGACGAGCTCGACAAGGTCGCCGGCCGCGAGGGCGGCGGGCACGGCCCCGATGTCTCGCGCGAGGGCGTGCAACGCGATCTTCTGCCCATCGTGGAGGGATCCACGGTGTCGACCAAGTACGGCCCGCTCAAGACCGACCACGTGCTCTTCATCGCGGCCGGCGCCTTTCACGTGGCCAAGCCCAAGGATCTGATTCCCGAACTGCAGGGTCGCTTCCCGATCCGGGTCGAGCTGCAATCGCTGACCGACGCGGATTTCGTGCGTATCTTGACCGAGCCGGAAAACGCGTTGACCAAGCAGTACACCGCGCTGCTGGCCACCGAGAAGATCCACCTCGACATCCAGGCCGACGCCGTCGCCGAGATCGCCCGCACCGCCGCCGAGGTCAACGCCCGCATGGAAAACATCGGCGCCCGCCGCCTGCACACCGTGATGGAATGCCTGCTCGATGAACTGGCCTTCGAGGCGCCCGATCTGGGCGAGCGCACCATCCCCATCACCGCCGCCTACGTGCGCGAGCGCTTGCAGGGGATCCTGAAAGACGAGGATCTGTCGCAGTACGTGCTGTAGCTACCCTTGACCGTCGGGAAAGCGCCGATTAAGACCGGCGTGAACCATGGTCTCCTCGACTGTACGCGAAACGGTTTTTTCTGGCATTCAGCCCTCGGGTGAGTTGCACCTGGGGAACTACCTCGGGGCCATACGCAACTGGGTTGCCCTGCAGGACAGCTACCGCTGCTTCTTCTGCGTGGTGGACTACCACGCCATCACCCAGCCATTCGACCCCGCGCAGATGCAGCGCCGGGTGCGCGACATGGCCACGGATCTCCTTGCCTGCGGCATCGATCCGGCGCGGGCGACTCTGTTCGTGCAGTCTGCCGTTCCCGAGCACACGGAGTTGGCCTGGGCGCTTTCCGCGGTCACGCCCCACGGCGAGCTCGGCCGCATGACCCAGTTCAAGGAAAAGTCTGCGAAAGATCCGGACAACATCAACGCCGGAATCTTCACCTACCCTGTTCTGCAGGCCGCGGACATCATCATCTACGGGGCCACGCGCGTGCCCGTGGGCGAGGACCAACGCCAGCACCTGGAGCTGGCGCGCGAGATCGTGCGCAAATGGAACGCGCGCTTCGGCCAGACCTTTGCCGAGCCCGAGGCGCTGTATTCGTCCACGCCCAAAATTCTGGGTCTCGACGGCCAAGCCAAGATGTCGAAGAGCGTGGGCAATACGATTTCCCTGCGCGAAGACGACGATGCGGCGTGGGGCAAGCTGCGCACCGCCGCGACGGATCCGGCGCGCGTGCGCCGCACGGATCCCGGCGATCCCGACAAGTGCAACATCTTCACCCTGCACAAATTCTTTTCGTCCGCCGAACGGCAGGCCGAGGTGCGCGCAGGATGCACCACCGCCGGCATCGGCTGCATCGACTGCAAAAAGTGGCTCTTCGAGGGCATCAAGGCGGACCTGCATCGCATCCGCGCCCGACGCGACGAACTGCTTGCCAAGCCCGAGACCGTTGACAACATCCTGGCCGAAGGCGCGCAGCAGGCGCGTGCAGTGGCCAAGGAAACCATGGCGCGCGTGCGCCAGTGCCTGGGCATCGCTGGCCCCAAGGACTGATTTCTTGATGATACGAATCGCGCCCTGGCTTGCGTTGCTGCTGCTCGCTGGCTGTTCCGGGGGCGATGGACCCGAAAGCCCCGAGGGCGCTGTGCGCCTGTTCATTACCGCGGCCCGCACCGGCGATCGCAGCGGTGTCATGCAGCGTCTGGGGCCTGCCACCCGGGCGCGCATCGAAACCCTGCAGAACACCAGTCGTCGACTGAGCGGGCGCCTGCTGATGAAGACCGAAGATTTCCTCTCGGTGGGTTGGGCGCCGCCCGCCTGGGAGCCGTCCGGGACGCGCCTTTTGCGCCGCGATCACGACAGCGCCGAGGTCGAGGTCTACTCATCGACCGGCGATCGCCACGCCCTGTTGTTGGCGCATGAGGGTCGCGACTGGAAGATCGAGCTGCCTGGACGCTAGTCCTTGTTCATCAAGGGGTTTTCGCGCACCAGGGTCGATTCGATTTCCTCGATGTCGTCGTCCCCGATGACGATTTCCAGATCGCCAAGGTCGGGCAGCCGCTCGCCCGCTGGGCTTGCGCTGCTGGCCAGATCACGCGGCGGTGAACGCCGATCGCCGACGCGCCGTTCGCGCGGAAAGACGCGCCGTTCGAGGCCGTCCCCGCGACGTTCGGCCCCGCGCCGGTCGCGACGAAGCGTCGACCGCAGTTCCTCCAGGGTCAAAGGGACATCGGCCATCTTGTGTACACGGGCGGTACACAGATGGCACAGGGAAACCGAGCGCCCACACAGTTCGACCAGGCGCAGGTTTTCCCGGCGGCGATCGGTGCACAGGGCGCACATGGCACCCCGCGGAACCGGCCGCATTTCGGCCCATTTCATGTAGCAGCCCCAGCACCGACCTCGACGCAGCTCGGTGACGTGGGCGCCACAGGCATTGCAGGTTACGGTGACTCGCTCGACCTCGACGCTCATGCTAGTTGGATATCCCCGGCCAAAAAGAAGGGCAAGTTTTTTACAATTGCGGCCGAACCACCGAGCACAGCAGCTCGCCGGCAAAATAGCGGGTGGACGGCGGATCGTCAGGCAGTTTGACCCGCAAGAAGGTGTTCAGAATCTGCGTCCCGTCGCGCCGGATGCGCGGCTGGCCTGGATGAACGTAGCTGCGCCGGGCGCTGCCGTCGCGCCACTCGCGGAACACCAGTCGGCCGTTGTCGTCGACCAGATCGACTAGGCCGGTGTGACCGCCGCAGCCCGAGCCGTCGCCCATGTCGAAGAAGAGCACATCGCCCGCCCGTGCCTGGCTGGCGCGGACTTCGGGAAACTGACTGTGCAGGAACTGGTAAAGCGAGCCAGGCGTGCCGTCGGTGCCGAATCGGATCCCGCGCTCGTGCAGCGACCGCTCAACCACGCCCACCGCGGTGTTCGCATGGTCGGGTCCGCTACGCCGTCTGTGGCCGAATATCCCCGGCGGAACGCTGCTCGACGACGCGCGCACCTCCGGCGGCCGCACCTGCCAGATTTCGGTCGTGGTCGTGGCGCAGCCAAGGCCCGCAAGAAGCAGGAGGCCGAAAGGGAGTACCTGTCCAGGTCCACGCAACGTCATACAGGCAGGATACTACATGTAGGCAAGTTGCCTACTTTTGTGGTTGTAGCTCCCATGCGACGCTTCTGACCGGCGCTTACCGCCGCCGACAGTGGTCACGAACGGACCCGACTCCCGGCGGCAGTGGCTGGCTCGCCTAGTACTCGACGTGGAGCTTGATCTGGAGCGTGGTGTTGGACTTCTCGCTCCACCAGGCGTCGATCTCGAACGTCGAAGACCATTTCGTGCCGGTCGTGAAGGAAATCTTCTCGCCGGCCTTCGCACCGCTGTGGTCGATGAAGACGTTCCCGTTCAGCTTGGCGACAATTCGCCACGTGCCGTTGGCTGGGGCTATGACTTGCCCATACCCGCGCAACGTCACCCCATAGGTGGTTACGCCCTTCGTGGCGCTGCCATTTCCATCATGAATGGGTACGTCGAAGACGATGTCTTTGGAACCGCCGAGCGACTCCCCACTGGACATCTTCTTCGCGAGGGCATCGCTCACACCCAACTTCGCCTGGATATCTTCACTCAAAAACCGCAGGTCATCATTCGCCATTTCTGTCCTCCTTCTGCTTCTGGATCCACCTCGGCGCCAGAATTGCGCCGAAGCGTAGCTGACTGTGCCACGGACGGTCAACAAGGAAGCCGGGACGCTTCACAGTCGGAAACTGCTCCACGCCGAACGCACCCGTTTGCGCCCTATTCGTGCGGTGTCTTTGGGGCGACCGTTGCGGGCTGGGGCGCCGGATCGAGCGCCACCGTCAACGCCAGATCGACCGATCGGTCATAGCGGATGGCGCGCGCGGCGGGCAGGTAGCCCTGCTTGCGCAGGTCAACGGCGTGTGCGGCCATGTCCCTTCGCACCTCGGTGCGCACGGGCGTGGGCGAAGAAAGCTTGGTGCCATCGAGCACAACTTCCGCGCCGGGTGGCTGCGATTCGATGAGAAGCGTGGCCGGGCGAAGCCACGCAGCGGCCACGGGCAGTGGCACCACGACCAGGTGGACCAGGGCTGCGGCTGCCGCCAGAACACTCACGAGCACGACGAGGACGGGCAACAGCAAGCCGCGCCGCTTTCTGGTCACCGGCGTGATGAGTCCAGGCGTGAACCGCGCGGCCGCGATGCCAAAGGGAGTCGGCAGAGTGGGATTTGGGTTGATGATCTGGGGTGGCGCGACCAGCACCGTCCCCTGCGCCGCGGCCAGCGACGGCAGGGGCGGCTTGCCGGCCGTGGCTGGGCCGGCGGCAGATCCCTGGGCGACATCTGTTGTCCGGACGCGCTTCCCTTCGGCAGGTCGCAAAGGGATTTCCGATTCCGGCGCGGTCTCGTCAGCCCACAGGTCCGGGGCCAGTCGGATCACCTTGGACGCCGGCCGCGGCTTGCTCAGGCTGCCAGCCGGCACCAGGGTACGCAGCAAGAGCTTCAACTCAGTGGCCTCGCCCGAGGCTGGGCGTGGCACCAGATCCAGGGCCGCGCGACAGGCGTCCGCGAAGGCGCGCGCATCGGGAAAGCGATCGCGCGGATCCGGCGCGAGTGACTCAGCGATCAGGCGGGCCAGCGGTGGCGGCAAGTCGGGCCGGTGCTGCTGCGGCGAAAACACCAAGCCCGAGGCGACCTGACGCCAGGTCTCTGCCTGGTTGGTCGGATCGCGCAGCTGATACCCGGTCAGAAGCTCGAAAAGCACCGCGCCCAACGAGTAGATATCACTGCGCCGGTCGAGGGCAGCGCCGCGCGCCTGTTCGGGCGACATGTACGCCAGGTTGCCCTTGAGCGACGACACCACCGAGTCGTCGGTGCGCCGCTTGGCCACGCCAAAATCAGACAGCTTCACTTCGCCGGCATAGGAAAGCAGCACGTTGTCAGGCGAAATGTCGCGATGGATGAGTCCGGTGGGCTGGCCGTCCGGGCCACGCAGCTCATGGGCGAAATGCACGCCCTCGCACAGCTCGCCCATGATGTACAGCGCGACCGCGTCGTCCAGGCGCCTAGGCAGATCATCCGTGCTTGATGACTTGCGCAGCACCGCGAGCAGCTCGCCCAGATCGCGGCCGTCGACGTACTCGAGGACAATGAAATGCTCGCCCTCAGGCGACATGCCGAGGTCATGGATCTGCACAATGTTCTTGTGCGACAGCGAGGCGTGGATGCGCGCCTCGGTGAGCAGCATGCGAACAAAGCGTTCATCGGCGGCCAAGTGAGGCAGGATGCGCTTGATGGCGACCGGCTTTTCAAAGCCCTCCTCGCCCAGGGCGCGGCCCATATACAGCTCGGCCATATCGCCGACGGCGAAACGATCAAACAGCTCGTATTGTCCGAATCTCATCGCGGTCAAATCCGAACCAGCGTCCCAGCCCCCCATCATACTCGCGTGCAGCCATGCTTGGTTGGACGAAACCCAATCCCAAACCTGATAGCCTGAGATGCATGGGCGCTGATTTCGACCAGCTGCGCGTTTTGGCCCAGCGTGCCGTCGATGACGGCGTGGTGCCAGGTATGGTCTTGGGGCTTGCCCAAGCCGGGCAGGTGCGCTTTCTTGATGCGTTTGGCCATCGACAGGTTGACCCGGTCGTCTCCGAACTTGCCACCGACGCGGTTTATGACCTGGCCTCGCTGACCAAGGCCGTGGTGACCAGCCTGCTCGCCATGCGCGGGATCGGCAGCGGAATCTGGACCCTGGATGACCCGCTTCACAAGCACCTGCTGGTGTTGGCCGACCGGCCCGAGGTGACCTTGCGGCGGGCGCTGGCCCATGCGGCAGGTTTTGCCGCCCATCGGCCGTTCTTCGAGCAGGTCTTGAGCCAGGGCGTGGCGCCTGCCGACGGGCGTGAACGCATCCTGGCCCTAGCCGCGGCCGAGCCCTTGACCTATCCGCCAGGCACGCGCTCGCAATACTCGGACTTGGGCTTCATGCTCCTCGGTGATCTCGTCGAACGCGGTCTGGGCGACTGTCTGGACGTGCTGGCCGAGCGACTGCTGTTCGCGCCCCTCGGCCTGCTTGCCACGGGTTTCGCCGGGTCGACGGCGTGCTCGGGTCCGGCACCCACCGAGCGCTGTTCGGTACGCGGGCGTCTGCTTTGTGGCGAAGTCCACGACCTCAACGCCTTTGCCATGGGCGGTGTCGCGGGCCACGCCGGGCTGTTCGGGAACGCCGCGGATCTGCTCACCCTGGCCAGCGCCCTGTGCGCTGCGTGGCGCGATACGGGACCCGCAGGAGGCGAGCCTCTGGTTCCGGCCGAGGTGCTGCGGCTCTTTTGGCAACCAGCCGGGATTCCGGGGTCGACTTGGCGGCTCGGCTGGGATGGACCCGCGGTCTCGGGATCCCTCGCTGGCGATCGCCTGTCTCGCCAGGCCGTGGGCCACCTGGGGTTCACCGGCTGCTCGCTCTGGATCGACCCTGAGCGCGAGACCTGCATCGTGATGCTAACCAACTTCGTCCATCCAACCGTGCGCAAAGACCCGCGCTTTCGGGCTCTGCGGCCGGCGATCAACGACGCGGCTCTGGCCGCTATCGGCTATCGGGCGTAGCACGCAAGCGATTGCTCGCGCATTCCACTCAATTCCGAATCTACTCGCGATCGCGCAGACCGAAATCCTTCATCTTGGTCTGCAGGCTCTTTCTTGAAATCTGCAGCTTGCGCGCCGCCTGGGTCACGTTGCCTCCGGTTTCGTCCAGGGCGCGCTGGATCAGCTCACGTTCCACGCGCTCGGTTTCCACGCGGACCGCTTCCTTGAGGGATCCCACCTCTTCGCCAACGAGAGGCACAGCCGAGGCGCCTGGGCTCACCGCCGCGGGCAAAGCAGCAACCGGGGCCGGGAGTTCGGGCGCGGGTTCAACCGCCGTGCCCCCGCCCATCTCCGCGGGTAGGTCTTCGACGCGAATCTGCGAATTCTCGCAGAAGAGGACGGTTCGTTCGATCACGTTCTCCAGCTCGCGGATGTTGCCGGGCCAGTTGTGCGCCACCAACCGTTCCACTGCCGCCGGCTCGGCACCCGTGATTTGCTTCTTCAGTCGCTCGTTGAATCGCGCAATGAAGTGATCCACCAGCAGCGGGATGTCCTGGCGCCGTTCGCGCAAAGCGGGCAAGTGGATAGGTACGACGTTGAGCCGGTAGTACAGGTCATCGCGAAACCCGCCGCTGACGATCTCGGCCGCCAGATCCCGGTTGGTCGCGGTCAGCAGGCGCACGTCGACCTTGATGGTCTTGATTCCGCCCACCCGCTCGAATTCCGATTCCTGCAAAACCCGCAGCAACTTGACCTGCATCTCCACCGGGATCTCGCCGATCTCGTCGAGAAACAGCGTGCCTCCGTGGGCCAGCTCAAAGCGACCAGGCTTTGAACCGACCGCGCCGGTAAACGCTCCTTTTTCGTAGCCGAACAGCTCAGACTCCATCAGCGTCTTGGGAATCGCTGCACAGTTGATTTTGACAAACGGTCCCGCGTGCCGCGAAGAATTGTCGTGCAGGGCCCGCGCTACCAGCTCCTTGCCGGTGCCCGATTCACCCGTGATGAGCACGGTCGAGGGCGTGTCGGCCACCTTCTCGACAATCGCGTAAAGCTGGCGAATGGCGGGCGACTCGCCCACCAGCCGGAATCGTCCGTGGACCGTCGTATCTTCTGGTCGGGCATCGCGCCGCGCGAGTATGTGCGTGTGCATCGCCTTGGCGACGATCTGGTGGATTTGCGTCTGGTCGAACGGCTTTTCTAGGTAATCGAAGGCGCCCAGCTTGACCGCTTCAACTGCGTTTTCCACCGAACCGTGGGCGGTGATCATGACCACCGGCACATCCGGGTAGTCGACCGAAAGCTTGCGCAAGAGGCCCATGCCGTCGAGAACGGGCATTTTGAGGTCGGTGATGACCATGTTGATGCCGCGGCCCATGTTGGCCAGCGCTTCATTCCCGTTGGCCACCGTCACGACGTCGTATCCATCGCGCCGCAGAATGGCCTCCAGCACGCGGCGCATGTTGAGTTCGTCGTCCGCGATGAGAACGCGCTTGGCTTCAGTCTCGGGTGCGGCCACGGCCTGACGTTAGCTCATTTCACCCCTGACGGCATGGTCGGCGATGCCGCAAGGGACGGTCGTGGTGCAATGACCGCGGGCGGCGACAGCGAAATCGGGCCGGAACCGGGCAAGGGCGGCGGGCCTTTCTTCAATTCTGCGTACGAGGCATACGCATCGGCTTCCACGGGCAGAAGCACGGTAAAAGTCGAGCCGGCGCCGGTCAGAGAGCGCACTTCGATGGTTCCGCCGTGGTTTTCGATAATGCGCTGGCTGATGGGCAGGCCAAGGCCCGTACCGCGCTCCTTGGTGGTGAAGAAGGGAATGAAAAGGTTGCGCAAGTCCCCCGGCGACATTCCCACGCCAGTGTCACGAAAACGGACCTCCAAAAAGGCAGCCGCTGCGCTTCGGCGCGTGGATCGGCGCAGGCTGGTCGACACGTGCAGTTTTCCACCCTGAGGCATAGCCTCGAAGGCATTGAGCGTGAGGTTAAGAAACACCTGTCGCAACTGTTGGGCGTCGGCCCGCACCGGGGGAAGGGCGTCGATGAAACTGGTCGAGATGTCCACGTTTGCGCTGCGTTCCTTGTCGATAAGGTGCAGGGTCTTGCGGACCACATCGTTGATGTCGAGTGGGTTCTGATCGCCCCGATAGGGCCGCGCATAGTCGAGGAACTGCGACACGATCTTGTTCAGCCGGTCGACCTCCTCGACGATGATGCCGAGGAATTCGCGCGTGCCACCCGCGTCAGACGGCTGCGATCCGGTCGGCTGCAGGAACTGGGCAGCGCCTTTGATCGATCCCAAGGGATTGCGGATTTCGTGGGCCAGGCCGGCCGCCATCTGGCCGAGCGCCGCCAGACGATCGCGTTCCTTCATGCGCTCGTACACCTGCGAATTCTGCAGGGTGACGCCGATGGATGCCGCCACCCCGCGGAACAGCTCGATCTCCTCCGAGGAGTAGGCCTCGCGCAGGCGCTCGTCGCGCAGCACCAGCATGCCGAGGAGCTGTTCCTCGCCGATCACGGCCAGCACAACCGAGCCGTTGATCAACTCCAGGGCGCGCATCATGAGCAGCAGGCTCTCGCGTTCCTCGCTCTGCGTGTTGCGCAAGGCCGCCAGCTCTCGCTCAAGACCCTCGATGGACACCACGCCAGCGCGGCGCAACCGCTCAAGAAAGGCGCGATAGGCAACTGCGTCCAGCCGTCCCTCGGGTCGCGGCCCGACATGGCCGGCCAGTTCGTAGGCCGAACCGTCCGGGTCCACAGTGTAAAGCGATGCGTGGGTGATTCGCCGCGAAGCCTCCAGGGCCGACAGCACGCGGGGCACCAAATCCCGCACGTCGATGACGTTCATCAGGTCCGTGCGCAGGCTTTCAATGCGTCGGAACAGTTCGTATTTCTCTTGAAACATCCAGCGATTCACCACCCGTTCCAGGCGCGTGCGCAGGGGTTCAAACACGATGATGATCGCGGTCGACGCCACGAGAGCGTTGAGAATGAAGACCCCCAATTCGTCGAGCTCGACCCACTTCACCAACAATAGGCCGTAAATCACGGTGGCGATCACGACCAGAGTGGCAAGTACCACCATCCGGCCCAGCAGCTCGTTGAGGTCGAGCAAGCGGTAGCGGGCCAGGGTTTGAGACAGGAAATACAGGTAGATCGTGATGAAGATGTTGCCGAACGACGATGCACCGGGGATGACATCGAGCAGGGCTGCGGTTACCGTCGCCACCCCACCGACGAGGAGATAGAGCAACCGGATCTTCTCCACCCGCGACGGCGTCGCCCGGTAGCGACGGTAGAGGTAGTAGACCGACAGGTAGAGGCCGACGAAGACATAGATCACCAGGGCCGCGTGAAACCACAGCGTGGTGTGGATGGGCGTGGCGAGAAAGCGACTGAGCAAGAGCGCGGCGTAGAGCAAGCCCGCGCCCACCACGGTGGTCCGCGAAAGAGGCGGGCCGGCTTCGTCGCCCAGGAAAGCCTGAAAAAACCGCTGCGCAGTCGCGGGGAGCGACACGGCAGCGACCATCACGGCCCACTTGAGCAGCGAATCGGGCTCGGTCGCGCCTGAGGCGAGGAAGGACAGAAGCTTTTCGAGCGCGATGTTGAAGGCGAAGGTCGCAAAGAGAACGTGAACCGCTCGCCGCGACTCACGCAGAAGGACGGCGCCGCCAATCGCCAAGCTGACAATGGCGGCAACCAGGGCAGATAAAGTCTGGGTGTTCAAGACGCCGGTAGTTTACAGCCTTTGCCGTCCCTGCCCCGCTCTGTTAGCATCATCTTGATGAGCGCGGCCCGCATCTCGCGGCCGCTACGGCGGTCGGGGTTCTTAATAGACGCTTCGCGCAGGCGAGGCGCACAGGGAAGGAATGGCCGCTTTTTGCCGGGGACCGCAATCGCGGCGGTGGTGTGTAGCACCGGAACGGACGCGTCGTGATCGACTCGGCGGTGCTGGTTCTCAACCGGAGCTACCAGCCCATCCACGTCACGAATGTGAAGCGGGCTTTCACTCTGCTCTATTTGGGTGTGGCGCAGGCCATTGACCACCAGTTTCGGCTTTTCGATTTCGACAGCTGGTCGCAACTTTCGGCTGAAACAGGTGATGAGGTCATTCACACGGTCGACCGCTCAATCCGCGTGCCGCGGGTGATCATGCTGCAGCTATACGACCGGATGCCCAAGGCCAAGGTCAGGTTTTCACGACACAACATCTACACCCGAGACGCCAACACCTGCCAGTACTGCGGCCGCCAACTCGCCCGTTCCGACCTGAACTTGGACCATGTCAAACCCCGGAGCCAGGGTGGACGCACCGCCTGGGAGAATGTCGTCTGCTGCTGCGTGAAATGCAATCTTGCCAAGGGCGCTCGTACACCGGAGCAGGCCAAGATGCATCTTCTCCGGGTGCCGATTCGCCCCCGCTGGACCCCGACCTTCCGCGCCGTCGGGGATGGCGTGCGCTACCGCGAATGGCTGCCCTTCCTGGACCTCGCAAACGCGTCGTACTGGAATGTCGAATTGGAAGAATAGGCAGCGGTCCATGCCCCGGCTCCTGCCCAACGGACTCCGCGTCCTCGTGACACGGCCGGCGCGCGACGGCGCCGACAAATGGGCAACGGCTCTGTCAGCGGCGGGCGCGGTCGTGGTCTCCTATCCCACGACTGAGATCTTGCCGCCGCCGTCCTGGGAGCCGCTCGACCGGGCGCTCGCAGAGATTGCGGGCTATGACTGGGTCATCTTCACCAGCCAGCCTGCCGTGCACTTTGTCGCTTCACGAATGAAGGGCGGTAGGTTTCCGCCTGGGCAGACTCGTCCGCGTGTCGCCGCGGTGGGAGCGGAGACCGAGCGGGCACTTGCGCGGGCGGGGGCGCATGTGGATCTCGTGCCCGACGAACAGCGGCAAGAGGGCCTCATGCACGAATTGCGCGGCTTCGGCCCCGGGACTCGGCTGCTCTTCCCTCAAGCCCTGGCGGGCCGTGCGGCCCTGGCTGAATCCCTGCGCAGCCAAGGCTGCGAGATCGACGTGGTCGCAGCCTACCAGACGGTTCCGTGCAGCCGCCTACCGCCCCCGCCGGCCTTCGACGTCGCAACCTTCGCCAGCCCATCCGCGCTTCGCGCTTTCGTAGAAAGCTGCGGCACTGGCGCACTTGCCGGCAAGATCGTCGCCGTCATCGGTGCCACCACGGCTGCCGAGGCCGCAAGCCACGGCCTTGTGCCTGTGATTTCGACAGAACCAAACATCGACGCGCTTATTTCGACCATTGGAAGTGCGTGTTCACCCACAGGAGGCTCCTAGTATGTCGTTCCCAGAAGATCGTCCCCGCCGACTCCGCCGCACCGAATCCCTGCGTCGGATGGTTCGCGAAACCACGCTGTCCGTCGACAACCTGGTCTTTCCCCTTTTTGTGTGTCCGGGCAAGGGCGTGCGCCGCGAGATTGCGTCGCTCCCCGGCCAATTCCACTTCTCCGTCGACGAGTTGGCCCGCGAAGTCGAGGCCGTCGCCAAGCTAGGCATTCCGGCTGTTATCCTCTTCGGCCTGCCGGAGAAAAAGGATTCCGTCGGGAGCGAAGCCTGGCACCCGGAAGGCATCGTCCAGCGCGCCATCCGTGCCATCAAGAAGGCCGTCCCCGAGTTGGTAGTGGCAACTGACTGCTGCTTCTGCGAGTACACGACTCACGGCCACTGCGGCGTGGTTCTCGAGAAGAACGGAGGCTCGGTTGACAACGATTCCACGCTGGAAAACCTGGGCCGGGCAGCGCTGGCGCAGGCGCAAGCAGGCGCCGACATCGTCGCTCCCTCGGGGATGATGGATGGGATGATTGGCTTTATCCGCGAAACACTCGACGAGGCTGACCAGCAGGATGTCATCCTGCTTTCCTATGCGGCCAAGTATGCGTCGGCCTTCTACGGACCCTTCCGGGATGCTGTGGCGTCTGCGCCGGCATTCGGCGATCGCCGCGGCTACCAGATGGACGTCGCCAACATTCGCGAGGCGATACGCGAAGTGGCCATCGACGTCGACGAGGGCGCGGACATCGTCATGGTCAAGCCCGCGCTTCCCTGCCTGGACGTCATCAGCGAGGTGCGCCGGGAATTCGACGTTCCCGTCGCCGCGTACAACGTGTCCGGCGAGTACGCGATGCTAAAAGTGGCCGCTGAGAAAGGCCTCCTTGACTACGAGCGATCCATGATGGAAACTCTCCTCTCGGTGCGGAGAGCGGGTGCTGACTTTGTCGTGACCTATCACGCAAAGGACGCAGCACAGGTACTTGCGGGCAGAAAGTAGAGGAAAGTTTGAGGCGGCGGGATGCGGCGGTGTTTTTTTGTTTGACTTTCTCCCGGAAATACATAATCTTCCGTTCCCCTCGCGGGGCTACCGGTGGTCGGAGCCAAGCGAGAGAGCAGTTCGGTCTTTGAAAGCTGAATAGCAAACTGAGAAGAAAAGCCGATTCCCTCGTCCTTCCTTGAGGGACAGGTGGATTCGGCTCCGAAACTTTGAGTGATACGAGAATGCAACTTGGGGATCGAAAGATCCCGAAGGATCGAATCAGTTAGTGCATGTAGTCGAAAGACTGCGTGTGAAAGTTTAACTGGAGAGTTTGATCCTGGCTCAGAGCGAACGTTAGCGGCGGGCTTAACACATGCAAGTCGAACGAGAATGAGGGGGCAACTCCTCTAGTAAAGTGGCGGACGGGTGCGTAACACGTGGGTAATCTACCTTTCGGCGTGGGACAACAGACCTAACGGACTGCTAATACCACATACGTCGGCGGGGACTCCGGTCCCTGTCGGGAAAGATGGCCTCTCCT
>Ga0265316_10000927_pt1 | contig 31871 bp, 23 predicted proteins | sample 4522metaG_FD_202092 | JGI IMG/M metagenome (GOLD analysis project Ga0265316, IMG submission 202092) | Rhizosphere microbial communities from Carex aquatilis grown in University of Washington, Seatle, WA, United States - 4-5-22 metaG | ecosystem: Host-associated > Plants > Roots > Rhizosphere >...
GCCTCATCCGTGCTGAACTCGTCCGGGAATGTCCCGGCGCTAATGGCCTTCCTGGTGATATGGGTTTCCGAGGGGAGCAGCGAGCATGCGATGTGATCCTTTATGACCTCCATCCTCTCCAGCAGGCGCGGCTTCAGAAACTCCTCCCAGATGTCGTATCGCATGCCGTCGAAGATGAACAACGCGGCTTTGCCAGTCTTCGGGTCCCACATTGGTTTCAGGCATCGCTGGAGGAATTGGCTGGTGAGGATCACGTCAGGATCGCCCTTTACCCAAGCTGGATACTGCCTCGCGACCAGATCCTGGAACTTGTGGTTAAGTTGCACGAGTTGGGCGTGTACCTGGGTGGAACTCTGCCGAACCTGCTGCCGGATGCGCAACAGCGCGGATTCGAATGCGGATGGCAGGGTCTCGGCGGGCCGGGGCAGCAGGTCGGAGCCTTCCACCAAGCGTTCGAGCCGCGAGAGGTAGTACTCCAGGCGGTTCACCTTCTTCCGGTTCCACCAGACGAAGAAGTGCCTGATCGTCAGCTTGTCAGCCGGTGTGACGGCAAGCTCTTTGAAGACATTCACGAGATTCACTCGCAAATCGTGGATTCTGCCTACCAGCAGATAGGCGTCCTTCAGCTTTTGCCACGCCGGTTGAGCGCGCTTGGCTGCGAACGGGACATCCTTTCCCCGCTCCTCGCTATCGAGCAGTCCGATGATCTTCTTGTGCACATCGATGGTCGGCGTGTTGCCGAGGAGATTGTCGATGGCCAGCAGCAAGCCGAGGCTCCGGAAGAGCGATGAAAACCGTTCATTTTGGAGCACACCGAGGAACCCCTGCGGCTCCTGGAGTTTCATCTGCTCCAACAACAGGAAGCCGAGCGTGTCCCTCGATAAACTATTCTCGACTTCGGTCAGGTCTTTGTCTGCCTGCTGGTGGTCGAGGTTGATTAGCTTGGGCGCGGCCTCCTCCAGAGTCCCCTTCGAGATGCCGGAGAACGGCTTCATGGTGGCGTCCACGTTGGCGAGCAGCAGGTTCCATGATGGGGAATGCTGCGCCAGGATCACAGACATGTAGAATGCTCGCAGCACCTCCTCCGGGTCGCGCTCCGCCAGCCAGCAGAACGGCGGCGGCGCTGTGCTGAGCTTTTCCATCACCGGTTGGGTGACCTGTGGCGCAAGGTCCTTGAGGTCTTGCAGCAGTTCGTGGCGGATCAGGCCCACTTTCCAATAGTCGAGCGAGTCGAGGGTCTTGAACGCCGATTCGGGCACCCCAAGGGCGGCGAAGCCAAGAATGGTCCGAAGGTCCGAGTCGGAGAACCGCTCCTTGTCGGCGGCGCGGAGGTTCTGATGAGCGCGGATGACGTTTTCCAGGTGGTTTACGATCAGCCTGGCGACGCGAGGTTCGTTTACCTCCTGAGGCCAATCCGGGTCGCCGGTGCGGTCCTGGAGATACTGCCGCAGTTCCAGGGTGACTCGGGCCTCCGGCGGCGTCTTCGCGAGAAGATCGGGATAGAACGGCGGCGGCGCTTTGAAGAACCCGGTCGTGCCCTTGGGGCGAGCGGATGACCGGTCAATGACGATCACCTTCTTGATCTTCGATTCCGCCTGGACTCGCTCGAATGTCTCCCGGAATGCGAGGTTCGTCGATGCCGAGACGAGGGCGAAGCCGTTTTCCCGTGCGAAGCGATCCACGGCGGACTGGCTACCATCCAACAACTTCAGCGCGTCGCGTACCAGGACATAGTCATGCTCCTTCACCGCTTCCAGCTTCGAGAGTGCCCATTCCGCTAGTTGCATAGCCCGTATCCGCCTATTCGAACCGAAGCACCGGCAATGTGTCTTCGCCTTCACCGGCGTCCCGCAGACGGTCTTGCAGATACTTCCGGAACTCGCTCACTACTGCGTCCACCTGGCCTTTCTCAACCGTATCCAGCGTTGGATGGAAGTCCTCCATCTTAACGACAAGCACCGAGATCTTCTTCAGGTAGCGATTGATCGTCTGTACCACGCCGGGATTCTGCTCGGCCTCCGGCAGGAGCAACTTGCGAACGTCGTCCGGGGTCTTGCAGGACAGCAATTTCGCGATGACGGCCTCACTACGGCCTTGCTCCAGTCGTGTCCGAACAGATGGACTGAGGAAGATACCCAACTTCTTGCCGAGCGCTTCGTTGTAGATCTTTGCAGCCTGGCCCGCACCCTTTGCGGCGGCGCGGACCTTTTCGGCGGCGTTGGCGAACGTGAGACCGCAGGAGTGCACCGGCCCGCGCTGGAGCTGTTCATCGATGGAGTTCTTGGAGACTGGACCTGGGTCGAACATCAGTTTTTCGATTGCTGCCAGTTCCGCAGCCAAAGCGTCACTCGTGCCAGGCTGAAGGGCGGAAACGCCCTCCAGCACCTGGAAGGCCTTGAACTCCGCCCCCGTCCGCAATGCTTGGACCTGATCCCGGCTCTTGTCAATTGCGGAGGTGGTATTGCTGAACAGGGCGTCGTACTGGGTGGAGTAATCGCGCATCAGAGCACCGAGCGTGCCGGTTTCCTGCGCGTCCGCCGGGATCTTGCCGATGAGTTCCGTCTTCAGCCTGACATCCGAGTCGATGAACGGGCGCAACTCGGCAAGTTTCTCTGCAAGGTCTTTCTGCTGTGCCTGAATCGGCTGAAGCTCTTTCGCCTCGGGCAGTTCGTGCTTCGCGTACTCGTGAGCAATCCGAAGTTCACTTTCGTACCGCAGAAACCGCAGCATGTTGCGGTAGTCCCGAATGCGATTTCCCAGGTCGTCGATTTCCTGCTGCGCTGAGTTGCCGGTGGAGTAGGCCTGATAGCCAAACGCCTGTTCGAGGGCGAACAGCAGGAGCGCGATGTCATCGCCGCTGGAGACGTCAGCCTCGAATAGCTTCGCCATTTGCGCCAGTTCAACGTCGTAGGGGTTCGTGGTCTCCAATGCCTCGAAGAGAGCACGGGCGATCTTGACGCTCCGCGCCGACTCGTCCTTTTCGGCGACGAAGAGGTCCTGTAGCTTCTTCCGGTATTGGGAGATGACGGCGTCGTCATTGGTGACCGGCAACGTCTCATCCAGCAGCTTCTCGGCGTACGGGCGCAGTACCTCCCAATTCTCCGGCTGCGCCATCTTCTGGACTTCGGTCAGCGCGTCGAGGATCTTCGCAGAGAAGTCGATGTCGCCGATGTTGGCGTAGTCGACACGGTTGCCGGGGACTCCGGCCTTAGCGTGCACGCCGACTCGGACCTTTCCTTCTTTCACCAGGCACAGGAGGAAGATCTGAATCATCCTCCTGGAGAGGCCGTAGTTCTTGGGCACGCCGGTGCCCATGAAGTTCTTATAGAGCGTAACGACGCCCATCGTGGACTGATCGTCGACGAGCTTCTCATCGATGAACTTCCACAGGTCGGCAACGAACGGGTTGTCGGAAGTATCCAGCTTCCGCTCAGCGCTTTTCTTGATGATCTTGAGGCCGAAGCCAAAATTCTGCGCCGCGCTGATGTTCTGGTTGGGCTTGGCATTCTTCGGGATGTCGCCGGTCTTGACGATCCCGTTGATCACCTTGACAGCCTCCTCGCGCCTGAACACGAAGTTGGTGGGCAGTTCCAGATCGCGTGATTCGTAGATGGACGAAAGCACCTTCTCCACCAGAGGGCTGAGGATGGTCGGTAGCTCTCCGGCAACCTTAAACTTCATCTGTGTGTTGTTCAGCGCATCGATGCGCCCTCGCCCGTAGCTGGAATCGACGATCTTTGCGATGGACGCCAGTTCGGTCTGGAGGTTGGTGGTGACCCAGTTGATGATCGTGGTGGCGTCCTCGGACGTCTTCCCCTGCCACGACTCGATCAGCTTGACGTAGGCGGCGAAATCGAGGAGCTTGGCTTGCTCCTCCGAGGTCAGCTCATCGGGACACCAGTAGAGGACCCTCGGGTCCTTCGAGCGAGCCAGCAGTTTGGTGAGCGCTTCCTCGGAAACCGGCTTCGTGCTGATGTGGACCGCGAAGTCCTCCTCGGTTTCGTCCGTGTTAATCGCCTGAATCGAGAGCGAGTCCCCGGCGAGCTTGGCGAGGTCGTTCAAGCAGATTTGGCCGTCAATCTCGCGGCCTTTCCATGGGAGGGTGTACTTCTTACTCCCAGCCTGTAGGTCCCTGAAGATCGAGCGCACGCCGTTGGAGACATCGATCTTCATCTGGCGCGTCTGCACCGGCCACTCACCCAGCGTCAACAGCTTCGACCAAGCTTGTTGGACGAGGGCCTTGTTGGCTTCTGCGTCGTCCCGTGCTTTCTGGAACTCGGCCTTGGGGTCGATCCCGGCGACCACCGGCTCGAAACGATAGAGCGGCTTGCCCCCCTCGTCGAATGACTGCGCGACTTGACGGACCTGTTTCCTCAGGTTTTCGGCGAGCGACTCGTAATGCTGGATGTTCTCGTCCGTGGTGGAATCCGGTTGCCGCTCGATCAGCACGGAGTTGGCGATCTCTTCGGGGTTGAGACCCTGTTGGCGGGTTCGGGCTACGTGGAAGAGGAACAGTGTCTGGATCGTTTTCACGGCACGATCCCTATAGACCTTGAGCGCGCCGGAGGTCACGGCCTCAATCTGGCGCTTGCAGGCCTCGTACGCCCTGTATTCTGCCTCCCGCTTGGTCTTGATGCTGGTGATCCCGGCGTGAACGCCGCTGGGATCTTCCTCATAGCGCACGGCCTCGTCGAACAACTCCCAGAGTCGGACCAGTTCGTTTCCCTTCACCTTGATCTGGTGCTTCAGAGTCTGGTGCATGAAGTGAATGGCCGACCGGGTCGTGGTCAGTTCGTAGGTGACTGCACGGAGAACTTCCAGCGCCGGTTTGTGGAACGGAAAGAAATGAGCGAATTCCGTTTCGCCGATGGCACTCGGCCAGGTGAAGCCCTTCTTGTAGTGCGCGTAGTAGTTGCTGATGGCGGTAGGGTCTTTGATCTCGCGGACCCGAGCCAGCACGATGCTGTAGTAGTCCTTGTCCTCCTCCAAAAGTTTGACGAGCTTGAGCCGGTCATCCGCGATGATGTTCTTGACGCCCATCTTGCTTTCGATTGCCTGCTGCGCCGCGCACACGGTCCAGATTGGCAAGTTGTGGATCTTCGCCAACCTGTTGGACAGGACCACCAGCGTGCGCTCGTCGTCTACCCGCAGGTCGTCACTACGATCCTTCATGAAAAGGGAAACTTCGTCGAGAACGAGAAGCACGCCGCCGTAACCCTCGGCCATGATGACCTCGACGAGGTGTTTCAGGACGTCCTCGGACTCCATTGCGATCTGGGGCTGGACCTTCAGATACTCGGTGTAGAAACGCCAAAGCTTGTTGCCGCGACTCCGCTTGTACTCCGGCGACTTGTTCTCCTGAATGTCCGCGATGAACTTGTCGACGTCCTCGAACTCCTCCGGCTCCCAGAATTTCGGATCGCGGAGAAACTTCTTCAGGTCATTGCGGTACCGGTCGACGTCTTCCTTCAGGAACCTGTCAGCAAGCAGTTCCACTGGATAGAGGGACAGATTCTTGCCGACTTCGGCTTGGAGTTGGTCCTTTGCGGCGTCGATGATGTAGTCCACCAACCGCTTTCCCTGCTCTGCGATGCCAACCGTCCCGCCGCCAAAGCCGACCAGGGTCTTCACGATGACGAAGATGCCCTTCTTCCCGCCGCCGCTCTTGCCCTCGATGCCCTCTTCCCAGAAGCGGTACAGGGACTCACGCTTGCCGCGTCCGGCCTTCTTCTCCTTCTGCTCGATGATCTCCCAACCCTTCTTGTCTCCGAGGGCGAGCGCCGCGAGGCAGCATAGAAGATGCGACTTGCCGGACCCGAATTCCGCCTGTATCCAGTAGCCCTGGCCGATTGGGTTTTCGCGCTTCTCTTTGTTGTAGGGTGCGGCCATCTGGCGGAGAATGTCCGTCAGGAAGGGCCGCACAGGATCGAACTGAAACTCCTCGATCGTCTGCAACTCAGGTTCGCGCTTCTTCCTTGCCTCCACGGCGTTGGAGTCCCGCCAGACATGCTTCTCGAGCGAGTAGACCGAGATTATCTTCTCCGGCGTTGTGCATATCTCGTCCAGGCTCTTACGTGCGGTGAACAGGTTCTCAGCAGTTGGCATGGTTCGTTGTCTCCTCTTCCGCTACGCAGTAAGCTCCCACAGGTGATTCTCAGCGATCAGGCTCGTGGGTAGAGTGTATGCGCCCTCCTCCAAATCGGGGAACATGATGATCTTGCCGTGAGCGCGCTTGCCGGGCAACAGCAAGATGACGCGGAAGTCATCGGCAGCAATGGTCCTCAAGAGATTCAATTCCACCTGGTAGGAAAACAGTAGCTCCAGGCCGTTAAGCACCAACAGACCCGAAGCCTCCAGATTCTTGCGCAGAAACCGTTCGAATGCGCGCGCAACGTGCGCGCGGACCGGTTCTGGCACCCGGGCCTCATCTTCCACCAGCGTCTTGAACTCGTCGTCCGGAATAGAGTCGAGGATTCCCCGATTGACGTGCAGCGGCTTGGGGAACTTCTTGCCGCTGGAGTCCTTCGCTTGGGGTAGCTTCTTCGCGAATGCTTCCAGCGCCTGGTATCCACCCAACACGCCGTACAGGTGGCGACCACCTTCGAGGTAGAGCCTCTCCCTGAGTGCCTGGATGATGTCGGTATCGGTCATGCGCGCGCCTTCGACTCCTTAAGAGAGTTCACCAACCCGGTAAGGTCGTACTTCGTCGTAAATTGCCGCACGGAATCGATCTCCGAGACCTTCGATATCAGGCCGAGATTGCGGAGTTCGTAGATACTCGTCAGAATCCGATCCGGGTTCCATAATAACTGCCGGATGGCGGGATGTGGCTCGATCGAACCAAGGTTGTACATGCCAGGTTCTGGAAATAGGCTGTGCAGGACGAACGCGAAGGAAGGCAACGCAATGTCCCGGTAAGCGAAGTGAATGCTATGCCGATCAGAACGGGCTATGCCGGTGGAAACTAGAGCCTCGGCAATCGCCTGGCTGCAATCGTCGAGCGACCTGGATTCGGGGAAGAGGCCCTTCAAGTAGGCCCGCAACGCGGCTCGTGTGACGGTTCCGGCACCGATGGCGGGGAGGAAGAAGTCACCGATGACCTTCGCCATTAGCGGCTCAGACTGGCAAAACCGGTGGAACACCACGTCGCGTAGTTCCTGCTTGCCGGCGAATACTCTCGCGAACTGCATGAGCGCCCTGTCCGGTGTACCGCCGGGGAACATCCTCGTCAGGACGTAGTTCACCCTCCGGCTGCGGGTGGTGTCCGAACTGTAATGGAACTGGGAACGGACAAACGCTCGAAGTTCATCCATATCCGTTGTGTCGGGCAAGAGCGGGAAAAACTGGGCCGTCTCCTTGAGCATTGACTTCGAGAAGACCTCAATACCCCGTGGTTTCGGCTGCGGTCTGGAAGGCGCCGGAGCGGCCTCGGTGGCTGCTTGAGGCTCGGCGTCCTTTGTTTTAGGGGGCGATGGTTCGATAAACAGGATCTCCTGCACTGCCTCAGTGACGGGCTTTCTCACGCCGGAAGCTGTTGGGCGCTCGGGGCTGGCCCTGATGTGGTCAACGAGCTTTAGGAGAACGGCAGTAGCCTGCTTGATCCCTTCTTCGGAACAAAGCGTCGCGGCGTCGCGCGACAGCAAGGATGAGAGGTTGCCGTACTTTTCGATGAGCCGCTTGGCAATCGGCTGGACGTCGCGCTGCGGAATGGCGTAGCAGAGCAGTAGTTCAAGTAGCGCGTCGTCGGAGAGCGCGCCGGTTTCGTGAGCCAAGAAGCGCTCGCGAAGGCGTTGTCGATGTCCTTCCGCAGAGGTTCCCACAGCTTTATCCATTTTCTCGGCGCAGTCCGGCCTTTCCTCTCAGGGGATACTCATTGTCGCCCAACTGGCCCGCCACCGAGATGAGGGCGATTACGGAGTCGAAGAACTTCCTCACTTCTATTCGAATTGGCAGACTCCGCAGATGCTTCCCATCGGAAGACTCCCAAAGCGAAAGGCACTCCGATCCAACCCCGTATTCCTCCCCCCCTCTGTGAACCTGATGGATGATCGAAGATTCTGGCACGCGGTAATTTCTTGGGACGTAGAGGCCGTGCTCTTTAGCTGTATCGCTGAAGACCACCATGTGCACTCGCAGTTTCGGGGTCGGCGGATCATAAAAGGTAAAGGCGCCTTGGAACAGATCAGCTTCTTCATCCTTCTTTAACGCCAGCTTCGCCTCGAGTAGCAGGCACGGAAGGTGATGGTGCTTTGCAAAGGCGATTGCGGACGATTGGAAACTGGCGTCGGGGCAGAGTCTGAGCTTGATCCGATCTACCTCGGCGAACGTCACGTCAGGCCGGATCTCAGGGAGCAGGAAGCGAGGAAGGAAGCCCATGTGCCCCGCGATCACGTCCACGAGCGTCTCTTCTGGATCCTTGCTGGTGCCGTGAACATGCGTTCGTACGCAGGTGCTTCTTTGCCTGTCTGTAAGGATCAGGAGGTGCCCAACCTCATGCCACTTCGTAAAGTAGGATCGCAGGGCCTTGTTCCCCCGGCAGTCGATCACTGATACAAAGGCGCGCTCGCCGGTGCAGGCTGCAATCCTTCGGTAGGTGACGCCGTACACGTCGCCGCTGAGTTCCTTGTCCAGCGATGCGAAGCCAAATTCTCCGTTGGACACGTAGCGCTTCTGAAGGGCCAGAAGCTCCTCGTCCGAACGTACCTCCTCAAAAGAAGTGCCCAGCATCGCCAACATGACATCGAGCAGTCCAGCAGGAGTTGCGCATTCCGGGAAATCCGCGAGCATGGTTTCGGCCCGGTCGTCACAGTACTTGAGGATTGCGTCAGCTGGTGAGCCGTTCACCGACAGCCGCAACGCTGACGCGATCTCCCAGATCTTGGGGCTATGCAGACGGTCCATAGGGCGCTAGACGAGGAACTTCTTCAGCGTCTGGTACAACTCCTTCCAGTCGTCCGCGGATGGGGTTCGCAGTCCCTCGTTGGATCGTCTGGCCACGACTGATCGGTGCGTTGCCAAAAGTGCTTCAGTGTCAGTGAAGGATAGATTCAGATCGCGGGCGGCTTCGGTCAGTTCCGGCGGGAACGTAAGCGGCTCAGGATTGGGCGGGGCCGCATCAGCCCCCCGCAGGAGGTATTCCAGCGAGGCGTTGAGCGCGTTCGCAATCTTGAGCAAATTCTGCGAACTCGGATTGCGGTTCCCGGTCTCGGAGTCGCTCAGGAAGCCCTTGCTGATGCCCGTGCGCTCGGACAGAACATCAAGCGTCATCTTCTTATCTTCCCGTAGCTTACGTATCCTCTTACCGACTGTGTCCATGTTCTTCCAACCCCTATCTTCTGCCTTTTCAATCGGATATGCAAGGCCAACCTTAGCCATGTTCTGTATTGCGAACTTTTGTTCGCTTTATGGTATTCTGGAAGTGCAGACCTCTTCAGGGGTTGAGCAGAAAGGTAAGAGTCGCAGATGGCAGATAATGTACAGATTCGTTGCATCAACAAAAGCGACCGTCCCAGTGCACACGAGCGGATTCGCAATATTGGCGGCGTGAACACCGACGGTGGGCGCTGGAAGCTGACCCAACAGGAGGCGATCGATGGGATCGAACAGGGGGCGCTGGCAGTTTTACGTGTCGGTCAACGGCAGCTCGGTCTGGGTGGTGATTGCCGTGAGCCGCTACGGAAACAAGTACATCAAAACAACGGCGGATGGAGAGCACCCCAACAACTTGCTCAGCCTGCCTGAATGCCCGTAATTTGCCTTGTTAACGAGGAATACGATTTTTGTGCAATCAGCAATCGCACTTGATACTAAGCAGGGACAAATTGGATGCCCTGCTCGACCAGGTTTGTCGGGCCCTTCAACTCACGCCTACCCAATATCTCGACGCCAAGAAGAAGTACGAGGCAGTCGGCGAATGGCTCGGTGCTGAGGGCAGTCTCCTGCAACTCTTCCGGCCCGTGATCTACCCGCAAGGTAGTATGCGGCTCGGCACAACCAACCGCCCATGGCGCCGCGAAGAGTTCGACCTTGACCTCGTCTGCCAATTCCACGGATGCGGAAACGCGAATCCGTTGGCCGTTTACGACGCCGTCCATGTTCGACTGGCGGGCCACGGGACATACAAACCCATCCTGGAGAAAAAGAAGCGCTGCGTCCGATTGAACTACGCTGGCGACTTCCACCTCGACATCCTGCCGGCTTGCCCCGACCCGTCACGGGGTGGCTCCTGCGTAAGGGTGCCCGATTGCTGGATGCCAAGCAATCCGATCGGCTTCGCCGCCCGGTTCTTTGATCGCTGCCCGTTACGCCCAACGACCGGGCTTGGGTATGGCGAAAGACGTGCGACCCTTATCCGAGCCTGCTATGCCGACGGAGGTTTCTCTTCCCCCGTTCGGCTGTTCAGCGCCCCGGGTGCTGAATGACCAGAATCGATTCGACGACGACCGGCTGATCCACACGCAGATGGAGACCGCCATCGAGTTGTTCCACAGGCCGCCCCAAAACTGCCGCGTGTTCAACCTCTTGCTCGGTTCGCCCGATGTGGTTCTGTTTGGAACCAACCAGCGCCAGACGCTGTGGGCGGAAGGGCTCGACACGCTGGCGCGAAAGCATAAGGTACTGATCGTGGTCTCCGCGGACAACAACAGCAGAGTTCATGCGAACACGCCCGCCGATGCTGAGGCGGTCCTCCAGAACTACCCGCAGTATCTCTTCGACCCGGAGTGCGCTCTGAGCGACCCCGCCACATCCGCGATCGCGCTGACGGTAGGCTCCATTTCGCAGTTTGCGGCCATCGCGATTCGGGCCGGAACACGACCATGCGATTTCGCACGGGCAGTTGCCGGCGTGAATCAACCATCTTCGTTCACCTGCGTCGGTCCGGGCATCAATCGGGCTATCAAACCGGAACTCGTGTACAATGGCGGAAACCTTCTCTTCGAGGGCGTAGGCAACCAATATCGGCGGGTCCGAACAGAGAACCCTGACGCCGGCGTTGCGGTAATGTCGCTCTCACACCAGCCATTGGACACGCTGTTCTCATTTCGTGTAGGTACCAGCCAGGCACCAGCCAGGCGGCGCCACTGGTTGCGCGGATGAGCGCGATCATCTGGAACCGGCTGGAGGCTGCGGTCCAGGACGACCTGGATCCGAATCTGGTTCGGGCGCTGCTCGGAAACTCAGCCACACTGCCCGAAGCTGCGTCAAATCGCATCGGACCGATCGAGGGTGATCAAGGAATTTCGCGGGTGTGCGGGTATGGCCTGCCCGACGCCGAACTTGCCCTTGAGTCCGGAGACCGACGCGTCACGCTGATTGCACAGGGCAGCATCGCTCTCGACACGCTCATCCTATTTGAGGTGCCAGTCCCGGATGTGTTGCGCAATGCGCCCGGCAGGAAGAGAACTATTGCGTCATTGGCTTTCGATCCACCCGTCAGGCGCCGGCGCGCCGAATACCCTGGAGTGGAGATGGGCATGAACCTGTTCCGGGGTAAGACGCCTGACGAGATCGTGGCAGCTTATCGATCAGTCTCACGCGACGACGCCCCCGGCGCCCTCCGATCGCCCTATCAATGCGACCTCCTCCCCCAAATCACGAGTGGTCGAGACCAGCACGCTGCAGCGGAGAGAATGGGGGTTCAGCCGGACGGCCGACGACTATGGGGATACTTACTACCTCATGATTCAGGCCAGGCGAAACTGGGCCGCCCGAACTCACCGCACAGGACTTCGGCCTCGCAGTGACGCTCACCGCAGATGCGCCACGACTTTACAATCGGGTCCAACAACGTGTGCGGGCGCGGGAGCGGGTACGTCGGCGGGCCTAACGTTTGCGATGATCACCCGTTTCGGCCATTCCTGCGCGTGATCGAATAATCGAACCGCTGTGACGAGGCAGAGGGCCGTCCGGTCCGCACCTGCGAGATTGCTCGGCAAATACGAAAGCCGTGCGGCATCTGGCCGGTGTCGCGTCGACCGGCCTGCTGTGAGCGTTAATTTAACCATTTTCCCTCCCGGTAGCACGAGTCGCTGGTTCTGATCCACGGCTCACTCTCTCTACAAATCTTCTTCCCGGATACGGGATATAGGAAGGCTCACCGACTGCGAAACCCTAGCTAGTACCGCGCCACTCGGTACCCGCATCCAAGTGCCAAATCAACTTGAACACCGATGAGATTACGTCGTTTGTTCACCAGTTGCTCCGGTATACTCTAAAGACATGGGGACCTTGCTAGGCATCGCACTTGTCATTCTTGCCGCCTATTCTACGCGAAAGCTTTTCTCGGCTTCCTCGCAGCCCGTGAAACTGGATCCGGACGAAAATGCCATTGCGGAAATCTTGGTCAAAACCGACGATTTGAGGCACCACACGGTCAGGATCACGTACCCTCACAACGACGAAGGGCGCTTGGTGGTAACCAACCTGAGGTTGCTGTATATGTCATACGATCAGAAGCGGACTACCTTGGCCGTTCCCCTAGGTGCGATCTCTCAGGTTGAAGTTGGAAAGAAAAAAAGGCTCTTTTCCTTGACCCCGACACTGACCGTAGCCTACCAAGAAGACGCCAGACCTAACCGTACGACTTGGTTCGTGCCTCCGGAAATGGTTGAGTACGGAAACCCTCTTCTGTTCATGGGCGACAAGCGCCAGGCTAATCCTCACTCTGCCGATCAATTCGCAGAGCTACTCAATCGGGAGAGAGCAAAACACCCGGCGGGTGCTGACCAACCAGCACAGGGGGAAGGCGCGCCCGCTGCGATCTCCTACCGTTGCCCCAAATGCAAAACTCCAGTAGAAGCGGATGCGAAGCGCTGTCCCGGTTGTGGCGGACTGTTTCAAGCGGGTATAGCAGCTGGCATGACGGAGTAGTGGATTGAGCTGGCAGTCTCGGATTCACGCGCGAACGCCGCGCCGTTAACGCCTTCTGATTCCGCTAAAAGAGACGTTATGTACGGAGAGATTCCTAACGGGGGCATTCGTATCCGCGTGCACAACCAGCCCAAGACCGCGCTCGTGCGGCTGCCCCTCCACCAGGAGATCCTGGACCGGCTGGCGCAGCAGAAGTCGACCCGGCGCACCCTCGGCCTGTATTCTTTGCGGCACCATGGCTCTCGCACTCGCCGTGCTGCTGGTGCAACACGGGAATGACCGTCCCGTCCGCAAAAACAAACAAGCTGTCTTTACTGGCTTCCACCTGAAGCTGACCGTGCGCGGCGAGTGCTGCTTTTGCCAATTGCTCAGTTTCCCGCTCGTATGACCTCTCCAAGTTGCGCGCCAAAAGTCTGGTGGACAAGAACCCGCGCTCCGTCGCTATCGACGGATCGGCAGGGGCCATTGACGATCGGAACGATGTACGCCAAGCTCTTGCCGGATCCAGTGCCGGTTGTGAGGACGTAATTGCGGCCGGCGCGCGCCCTGCGAATTGCATCGGCCTGGTGCTGATATAGCCGAAGCGCCTTGCCTTCGCCCTTGTCCTTGCCTGCCCGAAAAACCCTCGAGCATATTTATCCGGGCAAGTCTGACCCAACTGATCTGCTCGCAAACATCAAACCACTGCGATTAGGTGGACGCTCAGATCGCGGAGGCGCCCGCTCAGTCTCCGAGACGCACGACCGGATGCCAAATGCTATGATTTCATGGACCTTGATCGCGCAGAGATGACGAAACCGCTTCAGGACGCGTTCGGCCCGGATCCCCGCAAGGCGGAACACGAATGCGCGCTTCTCAGGCGCAGATTGATTCTCTACTTCCAGCACCACCAGACCTCGGACGCTGAGGATCGTGCGCATGAAGTCTGGAGCCGTCTCATCGAGAAGCTGTCTGAACCGGCGACAGGTTCTGCCCCTCTCACAGCCGACGACGTCATTCGGCTCAGTTTCGGGATAGCCGGATACGTTGCGATGGAGGATTGGAGGAAAAAGCGAAAAGACGCCCGTACGGAAGAGCTGCCGCCCGATAACGCTGACCGCGATGTTCGAATTGTAACGCAAGGTCCGGATCCGGAAGAACGCCTGCTGGCTCAGGAAGAATGGCGGTTGGTGCAAGGCTGTCTTCAGACCTTGGAAGCGGCCGATCGCGAATTGCTCTTGTCTTGGTATTTGGAAGAAAAGAAAACACATAAGGTGCTCGCGAGCAGGCTCGGTATTAACGCGAATGCATTGAGAATTCGTATCCATCGCATCCTGGAACGGGTGCGGGAGTGTGTTGGAAAAATGGCAGCCAAAAAGGGAATCTGAAATGTTCCGGGAGATGACGTCATAAATGGAAGGGCCGGAACGCCGGATATCGGATATGCCTGAAGCTGAAAACCGCATTACGCGGTACCTGCTGGGGGAGTTGTCGCCTGCGGAGATGCTCCAACTCGAGAACGACTACTTCCGCGATGAAGAATTGTTCGAGTCGGTTCAGGCTCTTGAAGATCAGCTACTGCGAGACTTCGTCAGGGATGAAATGGATAACGATCTCCGGCGACGCTTTGAGGCCCGTTATCGAGGCTCCCCGGAACTCGCCAAGAAGATAGAGTTTGCGCAGGCCGTCCTTTCGGGCTTGAATCTCCTTGCCGAACAGCGGAGCGGCGCGACGGCCCCCGCAAGTCCAAGCCGAAGGCTGTCCATCCGGGACCTCTTCAACTTTCGTGTTTCCGTTTTTCAGTACGCTACGGTCGGCCTCGCGTTGCTCGGGATCGGGGTGGGGTACGTAGAGTGGACGCGTAGCGCCCGCCTCGAACTGGCTCTCGCGAACGTCCAACAAGAAAAGACCTCGCTGGCGCAGCAGAAGTCTGCACTTGACCGCGCTCTTTCCGAGCGGCCGAAGGAGCCACCCCTGGTCGCTTCCTTCATTCTGATCCCAGGAATATCTAGGGATCAGGGGGGGGGTAACGTGCTCCTCGTGCCTTCAGGGCTTGGGGAAGTGCGGCTCAAGCTCCCGCTCCCGCAGGCAATCAAGTACGCCGGTTATCGGATCGTGTTGCAGAGATCTCCGTCCGGTCAGGTTTCCTCGCAGGATTATCCACCGGAAGCAGTTGTGGACTCCGGAAGAGCAATCATGTTCAGCGTTCCTTCGGTCAGCCTGCGGGCTGGTCAATATGTTCTCTTCGTAAAGGGCCGCAGTGTAAGAGGCGATTATGAGGACGTGCAATATTACCCGTTTGAGGTCAAGCCATAGATCCCAACCAGCGCAAATTCTCGACCCTGACGATTGAGGGGCTCGGCCTCCATCGGATAAAGCAACGACTGCCACGTTGGAGTGCGCAAGGCCCTTAGCCGAAGGGAAGTGGTCATGGAGATGCTGAGGGCCGAGGCAATAGTCCTCGAGGGCGGCAGGGCGGACACGCCTAGCACTTGGTGCCCGCCGCGGCCGCCAAGAAAAAGCGAAATGATCTGTGCGGAGTTGTCATTTGCCATTTAGGAGGTTGGGCATGCGTTTTTTTGGGTTTGGGTTTGCCGCGCTCGGCATAGCGGTTTCAGCACTGGGTCAGATATACACCATCGATACGCTCGCCGGCGGATTGCCGGTGGACGTTCCTGCGACTTCCGCGGGATTGGGGCCGGTCGTCGCGGTTGCAGTGGACCCAGCTGGCAATCCTTACATGCTCCTGGAGCGGTTTTCAATCGTGGTCCGATTGGACATTGCGACCGGTGTCTTGACCCTAGTCGCTGGGAACGGAACTCGCGGATTCAGCGGCGACAACGGGCCGGCCACAAAAGCTCAGTTGGATGATCCAAGTGGAATCGTTGTCGATTCGGCTGGTGCCGTTTATATTGCGGAGTCCAATCGTGTCCGCAAAGTCTCCTCCGGAGTGATCGTCACGGTAGCGGGAGACGGAGCGCAGGGCTTCGGGGGTGATGGCGGGCCGGCGATCAGCGCCCAGTTGAACTCGCCTCGTCAGGTTGCGGTCGATTCATCGGGAAACCTATACATATTGGACGCTGGCAACCGGCGTGTTCGAAAGGTATCCAGAGGCGTAATCACCACAGTTGCGGGGAGCGGGTCCGAGGGGTTCGGCGGCGACGGTGGGCCAGCGGTGCGAGCGCAACTGGCCTTCGCTTCGGGAATTGCAGTGGACCCGGGTGGCAACCTTTATATAGCTGACAGTGGGAACAGCCGGGTTCGAATGGTTTCAAGAGGGGTCATCACTACGGTTGCAGGAAACGGCACAGGCGGTCACGACGGCGACCTCACAGCCGGTCACGACGGCGACGGCGGACCAGCCATTCGGGCGCAATTGACCCCTTCCGGCGTTGCCGTGGATGACGCGGGGAATCTCTACATCGTGGATGGCGACCGCGTACGGAAGATCTCCAACGGAACGGTCACCACGATAGTAGGCGGTACCTATGGCAACCTTACACAAAACAGCGACAATGGCCCCGCAACTCGCGCCGAATTGGGATTTTCAGCTCGCGGTCTCGCCGTTGACTCCAACGGAAACGTCTACATCGCGGATTCGGGAACGAACCGATTGCGCAGAGTATCGAATGGCATCATCAGTACCGTTGCCGGAAACGGGTCTGAGGGCTTCAGTGGGGAAAACGGCCTCGCCGCCAAGACCCAATTCAGTGAAATCGCAGGTGTGGCTGCTGATTCGCGGGGTGATGTGTACATCGCAGATCCCTATAACGGCAGGATTCGGAAGATCTCAAACGGGGTTACCTCAACGGTGGCATCAAATAGATATGCGGCGGAAGTCACATCGAATGCCATCGCTTTGCACGCCAGCGGCACGTTATCCGGGAGGGGCATCGCCCTGGACTCCGCGGGCAACCTCTACATTGCGGACCCAGGGGCCAACAGCATTCGCAAACTGTCGAACGGGGGGATCACCACCGTCGCAGGAAACGGTGCGAAGGGATTCGGTGGCGACGGCGGACCGGCGGCCAAGGCTGAGTTGAACCAGCCAGAGGGTGTTGCCGTGGACTCGACCGGCAACCTCTATATAGCCGACACCAGTAACAACCGCGTCCGCAAGGTCTCGAACGGGGTGATTACGACATTAGCAGAGGACGGAACAGCAGGCCTGACGGACAGTGGTACAGCCGCTACCGCCCAATTGATGTTTCCCACTGCTGTTGCGGTGGACTCGCGCGGGGCAGTGTACGTGCTTTGCAAGTTCGACCATCGTATACGGAAAATCTGGGACGGTATGGTCAGCGTGGTCGCTGGCACTGAAACTGAGGGTTTCGGCGGCGACAACCGTCCCGCCGGCCGCGCCCAACTGAAGGAGCCGTCTGGTATTGCCGCGGACTCGGCCGGGAACCTCTACATTGCTGATAAGGGCAACCACCGAATTCGCAGAATCTCCAATGGCGTGATTACCACGATAGCCGGGGACGGTACGGCGGGTTTTGGTGGCGATGGCGGCCCGGCGGCAACTGCACAATTAGGCGACCCCACCAACGTTGCCGTGGACCCGGCCGGCAAAGTGTTTATTGCTGACGGGGATCGGGTCAGAGTGCTAATGCCGAGCGGTCGGCCCTGCTCCGCATCGGTGTCTCCAGCCGCTTTGGCTGTGCCCGCCGCGGGCGGGACATTCACGGTCGCCGTCAAAACGACCGGTCCATCTTGCGCTTGGGCAATTCAAGATCTACCCGATTGGATCAGGCGAACGAGCAGTTCGGTAATCAACGGCGACGGCAACGCGGCGTTCATCATTAGCCCAAACACAGGGGCGGCACGGAATGCCACTATCTCGATCGCGGGCATCTCGGTCAGCGTTAGTCAGTAATCATGTGTTTCCCGGTGCGGAGATTTGGCGGGCTTGAAGGAGGCTCACTCAATGTTCAATGGATTCGGAAGTCGTAGACGAGGGCGAGGTCGCTGTTTCTGTTTCGTTACAGCTATTACCATATCGGCCGCGTATGGCCAGCAGACCTTTCAGGCCCGGGCCGTACAGGCCGCCGGCGTTGACAGTGCACTTTCGGATGCCGTTCGCGTCTTCCTCAATCGTGATTACGACAAAGCGGTTTCAAATCTATCACAACTCGCAGATAAGGGAGACACCTTCGCTCAGATGCTTCTCGTTGAGGCCATTGAGAGAAAAACGGCAAACATTTGCGATCCCACTTCCGCCGGCCCATCACTGGCTCGCAAGCTCGCTGATTCCGGCTTGCGCTCTGGTTATAGCCGGTTGATCGATTGCACCACCGATGATGACGAAAAGAAAAAGTGGTCGAGTTTAGCAGAAACCGCTAAGGCCAAGCCCGACGCGCGCGCGCAAATTGACCGCGGATTGGCCGTGCTACGCCATTACGCGGATTCGGGTAATGGTTTGGCTCAATATTACTACTCTACGATCGGAATGTCAGAGGGTCTCCTCACGGCAGAGGTCGCGGTTTCGGCGTTACGTAAAGCGGCCGGGTTAGGGGTGCCCGAGGCCGAATTCGCAGTTGGGGTGAAGTATGAGACAGGATCGAAACCAGATATCATTCTGGCCCTTACCTGGCTCCGGAACGCAGCAGACCACAACCTCCCCGACGCTCAGGCGCATTTAGCCCTCTTGTTCGAATCCGGCGCCAACGGTGTTCAGAAGAACATGGCGGAAGCTGGTCGTTGGTATAAAGCCGCAGCAGACAACAAGACCACGCCACAAAGGCTACGAGACATCATCACCACGCATATGAGTCAGTTGTACGGCCCGCCCGAACCTCTTCCTACGCCGTCCTCGACCGCTCCCGCAACCGCCGACAGTTTGGCGGTCGCGGTTTCTTCTCGGATCCTGAGCGACGTGGAAGACCAAGTCAAGAGTGGCGCTCCTGTCAATGCCCTCGGCTCCGATGGCTCTGCAAGCCTGACGCCGCTCCAAAGGGCCGCCTGGAATCGCAGTCTTGCCATAGTCCGGTTTCTCCTTGAGCGCGGTGCTGACGTCAACGTCGATGACGAGCACGGCCGGACGGCGCTTCACATGGCTCAAAAAGACGCCGAAATCGTCCGTCTCTTGGTCGCGAAAGGGGCCGATCCGAACGCTAAGGATGACGAAGGGGCAACACCGCTGCATATGGCTACGAGCGGCGCAGCAAAAGAAACGGTCATTCAGGCCCTTCTCGCATCGGGCGCGGATGTCAACGCAAAGAACAACAAGGGCGAAACTGCAATTGTGGCGATGCTGAAGAACGAGTTTACGGCCCAGGAAGTGAAGTACCAGCCAAATTGCAACATCGGCTTCATGACGCTCCGCTTTCTGTCGCTTCTCGTCACGTCAAAAGCGAATCTCAGCGTTCCTGATGCAGACGGGAACACCGCTTTGTCGTTGGGACAGAAGATCCAAACGAGTTGCAAGCACACCGCCGGGGCGTCGGACGCGTCCGCGATGGCCCGCATCCTCAAACTCGGACCGCCTGGCCCTCGGACGGCCACACATCTGGTGTGCGCCGTCGAGTCGGACGACCTCGCGAGGGTGAAAGCAGAGATCGATGACGGTGCGCCGATCAACGCTGTTGGCAATGAGTGCCAAGGCTATGAAAGCGTCGGCCAGTGGACGCCACTCGCAATGGCCGCTCACAAGGGAAACTTGGCCACGGTGAGACTTCTGATCGATCGCGGTGCCGACGTTAAGCTCTTATCGCCGACCGATGTCAATTCGAGCGTCACGCCTCTTCATCTAGTTCGCAAAGACCCAGAAATCGTGAGGCTCCTCGTCGCGAAAGGCGCCGATCCAAACTCCACCGCCTCCGGGAGAACACCAATACACGACGCTGCCACGGATGTTTCGGAAGAAATTAAAGATCGGATCAACATGGTTAAGGCCTTGCTCGCTGTAGGTGCGGACATTAATGGCAAAGGCAGTGGCAGCGACGATTGGACGGCGATTACCAGTCTACTGTACATTCATTCTGGCACTAACTGCCGTGGCTTGGAAGAGGTGATTCCTCTAATTTCTGTCTTGGTGGATGCGAAAGCTGATCCTGCTATTGCCGACAGCAGCGGTCGCTCCGCGCAAGCATTTGCGTTGGAATCTCAGAAGAACTGCGAGGATGCTTCCGGGAAGGCTGCGGCGGAGAAGATCCTCCACCTGTTTAGTGAATCCAGGCGAAAGAGGTAGACAGATGACTAAGGACCTCATTAGAAGTATATTGACCGTCACGCTACTGTCGACTTGCGTTGGCGGACAGCAGGCTGCGCCCCAACGAACCCCGGTGCGTCCTTCTGGAACTGGCGGACTAGAGGCGGCGATGAGCATGTTTCTTACCCGCGACTATGTGAAAGCTAGCCCTTTGCTTTCAGACCTCGCGGATCACGGAAATGTATTTGCGGCGTGGCTATTGACGTGGCGTTTTAGCGAAATCTACCCGGCCGTCCAGCAATGTGATCCGATGTCGGCCCAATTGAAGCTCGCCAAGGTTCTCGCGGATGGTGGTTTGAAGGCGGGTTTCGGAATTCTTGCCGAGTGTAGTGACCCATCCCCGTATATCACTGTATCGCCCCGGGCCATTCGCAACGCAAAGGAGGCAGCAAAATGGCGAGAGGCGATGCGTGACGTGAAACTCACGCCTGGTGCCCGCACGAATCTCGATCAGGGTTTTGGCCTCCTTCAAAAGCAGGCAGAGGCCGGCAACACATTCGCACAGCTATCGTGTCACGCTCTCGCAGTGGATACGGGCATCGTGAGTCACGATTCGGCCGACACTTGGTTACGAAAATCGGCCGATCGTGGATTTCCCGAGGCCGAGTATCAGCTTGCAATGCACTTCGAACTTGGGCAGGGATCCATTAACAAAGACGTGATATTGGCGTTGGCGTGGATGAGGAAGGCCGCCGACCACAACTTCGCGTTAGCGCAATTTAGCCTTGGATCCACTTTTCAGTATGGGCCGGTCACGCCTGATCCCGCCGAAAGCCGACGATGGTACGGGTTGGCCGCACAGAACAAAACTGCCCCTGCATCATATCGCGCCATGGCCGCAAAGGCTCTCAAGGAAATGGATGCTCCATCACAGGCAGAAGCCGAGAAGGCCAAAGCCGCCAAACCTTTGACGAAGACTGACGCATTGTTAGCAGCCGTTGAATCTGGTGACATTGCGAAGGTCGAGGCACTCCTGGCCGCCGGGGCTCGGGTCAATTCCACCGGTACCGAATTCGGGCAGACGCCCCTTGGGGTGGCAGCTTCAAGGGATTACATGCCGATGGCCCAGTATCTGCTCGCACACGGGGCAGACGTAAAGCTAAGGGATAATTATGGCGGCACCGCTCTCCACACGGTGGGCTGGGACGCCACGATTTATTCCCCGCCCGGCGGGGACCCCGAAATAGTCCGGCTGCTTATCAGCAAGGGCGCCGATCCAAATAGCAAAGACAACAACGGCAATACCCCGTTGCACGAACTCGTTCGGACGGGAGATTCAAAACATGTGGAAGTAGCAAATGCGCTACTCTCAGCGGACGCAGACGTTAATGCCAGAAACGAGAACGGTGAGACGCCTCTTATAACACTCCTTAAAGTCGAAGCTGACTGCTCCAGTATGTTTAAGCTAGCCGCAGCGCTTCCGAACATCGACGCGCTCATGCGAGCAGGAACCGATCTGTCCATCAAGGATAAGGATGGTAATACCGCCCTTTCTCTGACGCAAGACATACGGAAGAATTGTAGTAGCCGCGGAGACTCTCCGGAAGATCTCGCCGCTTCCCGATCCGCTGTGGCCACGCTGACGCGCCTGATGACTCGGGGAACAGCCAAGAAATGATGCCTTAGCCATTGCATTGCATTGAAGAGTTCCGATCCGGCACCCGCGAACCAGTCCAAAGGTGGCCAAGCGCAGCGGGTATACGATTCGAACTCGCTATGGCCCGACGACGATCGGGTGTTTTTGATTTAGCGTGGTGGGGCTACTTGAACAGATGTTTGGAGAATCTATGTTCTGTCCACAGTGCGGCAATCAGATTCCTGCTAAAGGCAAATTCTGCTTTCGTTGCGGTGCGTCGCTCGAGATCGTATCACGGATTGCGACGCCGGCGGATGACTCGAGACTGAAGAGTGGCTCGTCTGAGCGAACAGTTTACACGGCGGATGATCAGCTGACGGTGTTTTCTGATCGCCGACTCGACGCCGAATCGTCAAAGGTCGGCAAGGGTGTCGAATTGCGGCTGGGAGAGGTAACTGAAATCGACGGGCGGGAGTGGATTCAGATGATTCTCTCTGGAGGCCCGACCAAATTCGCACTATTTTCCTCCGTAAGGAGTCATACCGACGCCTCACTGGAGGCGGCGCCCTCACCACCTGCGGTGCGGTCGGACGCAGCGGCTACGGGCACAGCAACAGCCAACGCAGCAGCGCGGTCGACCGATTCGGGGACTCCACCGCGAGCTCCGCGCAAAAAGAAGAGCGCGGTGTTTTGGGTGTTGTTCGGCATACTGGGAATTTTTGGGCTATGCGTGCTGATGATTGTGGTCGACGTGGCGATCACCGCTCACAACGTTAAGAACGGCCCCCCAACGTTTCTAAGCGTAATTGGCGCAGCCAAGAAGCTACCATCGGGGAACCCGAATTTCGAGGTGGTGAACTCCGACACGGGGCGCAATACGGTGACGTTCCGCGACAAGAAAACTGGCGAGACTATGCCCATAAACTTCGATGAGCTTAAGCGCGGCAAGATCGTTTTCACAAGCAACAGGGGACTGTTGACGTTCAACGCTGGCACAACGTTACCGGATTGGGTGCCTGTCTATCCGGGCGTGACTCCGGAGGTCAAGCTCACGATGGACAGTGCGGACGGTGACGTTGGAGTCGTGACCTTCTCCACTAAGGACTTGATCAAATCAGTGCTCTCATTTTACGAGCAGGTCTTGACACAGGCTGGCTTCAAGATCACGCAGAAGGTGATGAGCGACAGTGAGCACCAATTCGCTGGGAGTCCGATGGGAGGCATGATTCAGGCGCAGGACGATGGCAACAGGCGTACAGTAACAGCTGAGGCTGGCATCACCGCTGGTGCGGTTCTTGCGGGGCCTGACCATTACGAGGCCGCAGTTACCATTATTTTCGCTACAAAGAAGTAGCCGACTGGCGCGGCATCGCGGCGCAAGAGGATAATGGAAAGGACTGCTGCACGGCTTCAAGGCACAAGCGTGTCATCGTTGCGCGCCAGCTAACGCCAGTCACCGATGAGGGAAAATGGTGCCCAATAGTATGGTGAGGAAGATGGCTGTGAGCGGAGCAGCGACAACTGCGCGTTCCGTAATGCCTGGTCCTTGGACTGCCCGGTTCGGAGGCCGCTGTAAACCTCCTTCATCAGCTGCATCGTCCGGAAATCGTCCACGGACCACAAGGATGCCAGGATCGAATGGGCTCCGGCATATTGAAACGCTCGCGTCAAACCGATTAGTCCTTCTCCGTTCAACTCCTGGCCCAGGCCGGTGTTGCACGCCGAAAGGGTAACCAAGTCTGCATCCACCCGTACCTGCTCGAAGATCTCCCATGCCTGCAACAGGCCGTTGTCCCGGCCTTCGGTCATTTTTTCCGGCACCGTCAGGGCGAGCGCCGAATTCAATGGGAGCCGATCATCCAGGATGCCATGAACTGCGAAGTGAATGTAGCGCACGTTCGTCCCGACGGATTTGGCACGTTCCTCAGTCGCCTCCGGCCCTTCATATTTGCGGCTGTGCCCAGGGAATAGGGCCGTTATGGCGTCAACCTCGGCTCGACTAAAAAGCAGTGGTGAAAGATTCAGTCCGCGCTCGACCGCCGATTGCAGGTCGGCATCGCCGGCCCGTTGGCCTGGACTCTTATTATTGGCGGGATACCGCGGATCACCAAACGCCAGCAGCTCCACCTGTTTTGCAGCGTTGCGCCGCGCCTTCTTCAACTCCGCGTAGACGGTCGCCGACACAACTGTGTGGACCGGCTTCCATTGCACCAGGTACTCACTGCGGCTTCGGAGTAACGCTGCGAATGGAAGCGCGTTCAAGGTTCCGTCGGGAACTATCAACAGCCGATCGCTGCCTGCCACTGCGGCTTCAGCCGGCTTGATCAGCCAGTCGTAAAGCTGGCGGGCTAACGAAACAAGTCCGCTGTCGCTAAGCGTTCGCCGCTCCAGGATCAATTTGCGGAATTCCGCAATCTGTGTACGTAGCTTCTGTTCATCGGTGGCGATCGTGAACACGGACAGGCCGGGGGCCTCCTGTATGGGACGGACCACGAAGAGCACTATTTTCTGCTTGCTGACCGAATATGACAAGAGAGCGGTGCCGGCATCCAACATTTGGCGCGTGGCCACCAAATCCAGCGGCTGGGGGTACTGCAGCGCGGCAAGCCGTGGCGAACGTCTCCGGACGTCCTCGGCAATTTGCTCTCGCTCCGTGTTGAGATCTCGCAGCTTGGCAAGCAAGCCGTTGCTCTCTGCAGCATTCTTTTCCGGATTCAACTTGGCAAGCTGTGCGTAGGTCTGGTCATAGGAAGTGGCGTTGAGCTTACGGGCGCGGTCGATCTCGGCTGGTAGGTCGGTGCCGAAGACGAGATCGCGTTCCGCAAGCATTGCCAGCAGAGAGCGCGCGCGCCCGCGTTCCAAAACATGGAATGCATCTTCAGGCCGCTTCAGTGCGAGTAGCGTCTCCAGGTAATCCTGGTAGTATTCTTGCCGCTCAGCCCGGAAATTCGCTCGCGCCTCCTCACTGCCCCCCAACCGACCAGCCAACCCTTCCAGCACAGCCACTGACCGGCTGAAGTAATGTTCAGCCACGTCAAGCTGGCCTTTCTGGCGTGAAATCCACCCCATGCAGCGAAGTACGTTTGCATGATAGCTGGTTCCGGGCACAAGTTTGTCAGAAATTGCCAGCGTTGCGGAAAAATAGAGCTCTGCTTTAGCCGCGTTACCACTCTCAAACGCCAGAAGCCCTAAATTTCCAAACGTTATCATCAGGTTGACGCTAACGGGCGCCAGCTTTTCCTGGATGAGGAGAGCGCGCTGAAGATATTGCTCGGCTCTTGCGCGATCACCCTTGGCCCTTTCCACTAAGCCGAGAAAACTGTAGTCTGCCGCTGCATCAAGCCCACCAGGGGATAGCTTTTCGGAAATGGCTGACGCTTTCAATAAATCTTCCTCAGCCGTCGCAAGTTCTCCTCGATTTAAAGCCATTACTCCGGAAAGATATAGCTGCAGTTGCTGGGCGGATTCATTGCCGGGAGCTAAGTTCTCATAAGCGTGCAGTGCGGGCTCGAGGTATCGAGAGGCTTGATCAAGTCCGCTGCGGCTAACCTCCAAGACGCTCTGCGTCTGCGATTTTATAACTGAACTCAAGTCGCCCGGTGTCAGCTCATCTTGGATCGCCTGGGCCTGGCGAAAATACCCTTCGCCCTTGGCCGGATCACCGAGCGAGGAGTATACGGCGCCCAGACGAAAGAGCGTTGTTGCCATAAGAGGGCCCTTCGGCGACAACTTCTTCTGTATGGCCACGGCCTCCTGGTACCGTTGTGCCGCTCGCGGCCAGTCGCCACGACGCTGTGCCATATCCCCGAGTTGAAACAGGCTCGACGCTACGGCCAAGCTACTGGGCATCGCCTTCTGCCGAATCTCCAGTGCCTTTCCGTAGTAGGACTCCGCCTTCGCGTAGTCTCCCCGGTACGCGGCAGCATCGCCAAGACCTGTGAGCGAGACCGCCAACTCGGGGCTTGTTGGGCCCAACGTTTGGTTTATTGCCTGTGCTCGCCCGAGGTATTCTTCAGCTTTGGCGATCTCGCCTCGGGCAAGGAGTACTCCACCCACCTCATCGAGGCTCTCCGCGACGGGAAGGCTCTTTGGTGCAAGTTTCTTCTCCCGAATCGCGAGAGCACGGGTAGCTAGCTGCTCAGCCTTTGTCAGATCCCGCCGCGCGAACGCTACCGAGGCCAGGCCCGCTAGAATCGCGGCGGTAGTGGCGCCATCGGGCTCTATTCCCTGAGCGATTCCCAATCCCTTCTCGTAATTGCGCTCCGCTCCCGCAATATCGCCCCGTAGGAAGGCCACAAGGCCCAATTGCGAAAGAGTGATGGCAACCGCCTCACTGTTTGGTGCAATCACCTTCTGAATTGTCAGGGCACGCTGGAAATATTCGTCTGCTTGCGCGAGTTCTCCGCGTAGCCGGAGCACATCAGCGAGGCCAGCCAAACTTTCCGCCAAACTGAGGCTGTTCGGCGAGAGCCGCTCTCGGATGGCCACAACGTCTCGGAGATCGCGTTCAGCCTCAGCGACGTCGCCATTGACGGTGGCCAAATTCGCCAGGTCAAGAAGGGCCTTCGCAACGTTGAGGCTCCCTGGGGATGACCGTTGCTGAGTAGTTAACTCGGCATTATACTCCGCCCTTGTCAGCGAAAGCCACGTGTGCATCAAGAGAGTAGCTGTTCTCGCATCGCTGTTCTTGACCCGATCAAGCGCATCACCATAGGCACGGTTCATTTCATTCCATTGCTGGCCCTTGGCCGAGAGTTGCCCTACTTGGTCAAGAATCCAGAGCACTAGCCAGGGAGGATCGGCATTCTGAACGCGAGGGATCGCTGCGCGCCAGCAGTGGGCGGAGTCCACAAATTTGCCGGCTCTCGATAAATCGCGGCATTGATGATAATTCAGAGCAAAACTCGGCAGGACCACCGGACCGACCGTGCTTCCCGCAACGCTACTATTCAGGGTCCATGTTCGCTCGTTGGTCCCCCTCAAGCCGCGCAGGATGAGCGGCGCACCGGTATCTGGCGCTGTCGGCACAGTGGACCAGTCGAACGGCGAGGCAACTTCCTGGAGATGGCCTTCACGAGACCAAGCAAGGAGCACATCGCCGACTTGCAGGCCCGCGGCCTCCGCGTCGGACCCCTTATCGACTACCTCGACAGATACGCCTTTCGAGACCAAATTCTCTGATAGGGGTTCCTGAGGAAGCCGTGCCTGCCCGTCGAGTTGCGCTGGCCTAATGAAAAACACCAACAGCGTCAGTACTGAAAGAGCCAGGCCGGAGGCGCGTACAGCTGCCGCAATATTCGAGTTGTTGCCGCCGCAAATTGAAAAGGGCCGGATCAGCGTATCGGCGCTGCTTTCATCACCGCGTTGCATCTTTCACCTGGATAAATCAAGAGTTTACACCCTGCCACACACGATGTGCGCGGCGCAAAGGCACGGAGGGCACAGCCGAAAAAACGCGATGCTCTACAAGGCCGTGAACGGAGCAGGCGCAGGCGATCTGTCCAAGACGATCTTTTCGGCCAGGGAAGACCCCATCATCTCATGCTGCCGCTAACCCGCCCAGAATTGTTCGCGCCGGGCTATATGCCCGCTTGTCCACCCATGACCAGCAACTCTGCCGCAGAACTGTTCGGTTTGTCCGCTGAGCCTAACGATATAGCCTACGTCCTGTCACCGTCCGTACGACTGGAATTCGCGCTTGCGTCCAAGACCCGTAATCCACGCCGCAAGCTCGACCGAGGATCCGTAACCGGGCTCGTGGACCACAGGCCGGCTTTTGGGCGGGTCCCCTCCCTGGACCGTCACGTTCCCAACGCACTGCTTCGAAGGCCAGTAGAAAACGGCAACCTCCACCGTCTCGCGATAAGCGGGTTCATTACTGGTTGTGTATGTGCCAACCTGTATTTGATCCAATTTGTAGACTACAAAGACCGTAAGCGGCTTGCGCGTGTCGCTGGCCCACAACGCTTTGGGAATCCGCTCCAAGGCAACACGAGCCAGAGGTGCATTAGCCGCGTCCCACACAAAGGCACTCCCTATCAGAGAGACATTGGACTGTGCTACCTCGGCGCACCGGCCGATCCCGCCGGAGAGTTCCCAGCTGACTTCGGCGAGGCTCGGCTGGACAGCTCCCGTTGCAGCGTCAACGAATGCTAGATAGCCTTCCTCCTGTTCCCCCCAATCTATGGACCAAACCGGCCTTGTGAAACCATCCTGGCTCGACAGAAAGACTCGAGCCAGGTGTGGTTTTCTCTTCCGGAACTCAAAGGCCTTCGTTCGCGCTGCTGACACGGCTTCATCCGAGTCGATCACAAACTCACCCGCAGAGAACGGTTTACCCTCGGTTACCCAACTCGCTGTTTCGGCGACACCCTCGGCCGTCGTAAAGGTATATGTGGTCGTTCTGCGCCGTGACGGCGTCACAAACACAGCAGTCCATCTCCGCGCCTTGCCGTCGTCGTTCGGGAAGTCACTCGCGGCCAGACTAATTGGAAGCGTGTCGACACCTTCGGTCATAGCCCGCTTGTACATTTGGAGAAACGCACTCCGGCCCAGCACAGGCTCGGCCTCGCGTTGTCTCCGAGACGCAGTCTTCTCGAGACCCCAAATCGCAAGACCGGCAAGTATGGCTACAAATGCACCCACCTTCAGGACTCGGACTCGATTCGCTCTCGCGTCGTTAACTCGATTCGCGGCCGGTGGGATCGATCTCGCAGCTGGATCTAATGTCGTATGGGCGCGAACGCTCGGGTAAAGAGCGTAGCCAGTAATGCCTTCGGGGGTTATGACCTCAATCCACTCTCTGTCCTCAAATACTTCAGATCCACCAAGTTGGATTAGGGTGCCCTTGGCGACTCCAGCTAGTGGGGCGGAACCAATTCTCCGCTCTCGGAAGACTTGCAAGGCCGCATCGATGGTCGTGACTCTCTGGCCAGGCACTGCCACTGCGTCGACGGTTCGACAGAGCACTTCTGAAATGGGGTATTGTCCACCGCAAGAGGTGCACCTGAGCAACTCACCTTCGATGCGGGATGCTGGTCGGCGGGATTTGCAGACCGGGCAGTTCACCAGAATGAAGTCGCCAGCCACAAGAACACCTCCGCTCCGAACGAGTCTAGCATCTGGTGATGGCCACGGAAACATAGGATCATGGCCCGAAGGCTTGCAACGCCCCGGGTCGGTTGACGTTAGCACTCTATCTGATGTGGCGTGGCAAAATAGACCTCGGGCGGACCACTCCAGCCCGCAGAGCATTCGCGACGGTATGCAAACCATGTTGTTTCGCCAAGTCCGGTTTGTGGAAACTCGTCCAGCAGCTTTGATTGCGGCTGGTGTGTTGCGCGGAAATGCTGGATAGCAGCTGAAGTGTTACCGGCGCTTCTGGAATCGAGTGCTATCCCGAGCCATAGTCGCGCGCCCATCGGCGCTGACCAAACTTAACCTGCCTGGCCGGCATCAGGCAGGCTCGCTTGCCGAAGGGACACGTTGCACCGCCAGCTCATCGTATCGTATTTAAAGACCTGTTATGCTGAGGCATCGCAGTGGAGGCCCGATCGCCGTCCTGCGATGCTACCGCGAAGGAGGACGCCGGCCGTGGCACAGCAATCGTCGAATTGGGAACACCTCGACCGCCGCCTTAATCGGCTCGAAAGGCAAAATCGAATTCTGAAATGGTTCGTCCTCATGGCTGGCCTTGCCATGGTTGTGGCTGGACTCCTACCGGGTCAGGCGCCTGCAAACAAGACAGTCGAAGCGAACAGCTTTATTCTGCGGGATCAAAACGGGACCGTCCGCGCTTCGTTGGTAATGGAAGACGGCGCACCGTTCTTTCGCCTTTTCGATTCCGCCGGGCGACCGCGAGTCGTTGAATCGGTAACCGTCGTCGGCGCCGGCCTCGCCTTGTTGGATGCGACGGGGAAGCCTCGCGCCGCGCTACTCGCGACTTTAACGGGAGATCCCAGCCTTTCGCTGTTCGATGAAGACGGGAAGCCCAGGAGCGTTATGGGCGTGCTGGACAGCGGGCCCGGATTAGCCCTTTTCGATTCGTCCCGGAAAATGCGAATCGGCCTGGAAATTCAAGCCAACGGTGCGCCGAGTGTTTCGGTCGCTGACGCAAACGGAAAGCGTCGGGCTGTTCTGAGTGTGGTGTCCAATGGAAATCCGCTGATTGGTGTGTTGGATGAGAATGAGCAGCCACGGGCGGCGCTCGGGAGGAATACCTACGGCGATGGACTCGTCCTGTTTGGCCCGAATGCGAAGCCGGCGGTGACCATGGCGGTGTATCCGACTGGGACGGCAACAGGTAACGCATTGACTTTCTGGGATTTAAATGCAAAGCCGCGGCTGTCGCTGGGCACATTCACATCAGCAGATGTGCCCGGCATTGTAGCGTCGGACGGGGATGGGAAGGTCATTTGGAAAGTGCCATAGCCGACCTGCTTTGACGTGGCTGCGGCAGCCACATCGACCGTGCCACCGGTCGATGCACACTCAGCGTGGCGCCAATTCAAAAGCCGAAATGTTTGGTGTTCATCGGTCATGGGTAAATGTCGGCCTGGCAAACGAGTCGGCGGGCCGCAGTAAAGGAGATCGACCATGATGCGAGGACAGGTTCAAAACGAGGCGGCCTTTTCCGGTGTGGGCCGCGTTCTCGCCGTTGCCTTTGCGCTGCTGGTGTTCCTGCTTTTGCCCGGTACGGCCGCAGCTCAATATCATAGTTCCATTACCCTTGAAAACGGCGCCGGCGAGACCGCTTTCGTCAAGCTCGTCGGACCATCCGGGCGCACAGTTTCAGTGCCTAGGAATGAGAACCGGACCGAATCCAGTATTGCGCCGGGGCGCTACTACATTGTCGTCCGATACGGCGATGATGAAAAAAACGGCTGTGAGCAGGAATTTGTAGCGGGGGCTGATTTAGGGCGTTTTTCTGGGGACGGGGAGTATCGTAAGCTCCAATATGGGAGCTGAATGGAAAAACGAGATCTGACACGCCTGTTGGGATGGCCAGGATATCGCGTCTACAAGTACGATGTAGACGAGGCAGCCAAGACATTGAAGTTGTGGGTACGCAGGAAACCCGTCCATCGGGGATTTGAGTGCTCCGGTTGCGGGCGAAGGGTACACGCGGTGGTAGCGGCCTGGGATCGGGAGGTCGCGGATCTGGACTGCTTCGAGTTCCGTACCACAGTGGTGGTCGAGGTCCATCGATTGAACTGTGTGGAGTGCGGGCTGAAAGTGGAGAAGATCGAGCAGGTTCCCAGCAAGGCGCCCTATACCAAGAGGTTCGAAGACCGGGTGGGGCAGGCTTGCGAGAGTGCGGCGGCGCGACGAGTAGCCCGGCAGTTCGGGCTGCCGCAGAGCACGGTTCGCGCTATCGATCTGCGCTATCTGGAACGGTGGGCAGCCAATCGGCGCAAGGCTCCGCTGAAGCAGATGGGCGTGGACGAGATCTACATGGGCAAGAAGATCCAGTTCATAACCGTAGTGAGTAATCTGGAGACCGGCGAGCCCCTGTGGTTCGGGCGAGAGCGGAAGCAGGAAACGCTGGACGAATTCTTCCGGACCCAATTGAGATCGTCGCAACGCCGGAACATCCAGGCGGCCTGCGTGGACATGTGGCAGCCATTCACGGCCAGCATCACCGACTGGGCGCCGCAATGCAAGATCGTATACGACAAGTTTCACATCATGCAACACGCCAATTTGGCGGTCAATGAAGTGCGGCGCGCCGAGTTCTTTCGCAAGGGTGGGCAAGCGCGCGAGATCGTGAAAGGGAAGAGCTGGCTGCTGTTGACGCGCTGGGTCCATTTGACAGGCAAGAAGCAGCAGATGCTCAATGAGCTGTTCAAGCTCAATCGCCGGATGATGAAGGCCTATCTGCTAAAGGAAGCGCTGCAGCATCTCTGGGATTACAAGTACGAGGGCGCTGCCGTGCGCTACCTAACGGCATGGGTGGATCAACTCCGCTGGCAGCGCTTGCCCGCGTTTCAGAAGCTGGCCAACATGCTGGTGGAACATCTGGACGGGATTCTCAACTACTGCCGCACCAAAGTACGCTTTGGCGTGGTGGAAGGGATCAACTCCAATATCCGTATGCTGATCAACCGCGGGCGTGGATACAAGAACCTCCGCTACCTGCTCCTCAAAGCACAGCGGATGGTCGCGACCCGAACCGAACTCGTCGCATTCAGAAAGGTCGCGTAGAATGGGGGCCGCTACAAATTCCTGCTCACAGCC